>ERZ791802.46-NODE-46-length-157388-cov-52.500207_pt1 | contig 157388 bp, 141 predicted proteins | sample MGYA00510308_ERZ791802 | MGnify/ENA primary metagenome ERZ791802 (study PRJEB30046, sample SAMN00792028) | human gut metagenome | study: EMG produced TPA metagenomics assembly of the A metagenome-wide association study of gut microbiota in type 2...
GCGAGGCTCAGACTCTCCCTGATCCCTTTGGTTGTCTCCCTCTTTCATATTGACAGGTGCATTGATTTGAATAGCGAACCCGAGAAGTGCTGTCCGACAAATAGCACTATCGGTAGCCTGTTATCATTGTCAAAGCTGAACGATATAACAGAAGCACATTAAACAAAATACTTTTTCTACAAATTGCGGCAAACAGGCTTAAGCCTGTCCTTTTTATAGTCCACCTGCTATGATATACTCAAGACAATACAAAAAGAAAGCGACACTTTCTTTTGTATTTTCCTTATTTCCTTATTTCCCGATGACAGCCTGCTGTTTTACAGTGGGCTGTCATTGTTTTCCGAAATATATAAGATGAGCGTTTTGTGATATAACGGCAAAAGTCTTGATTATTACGACAAATTGTGCTATACTAAATTCGATTATAAACTACTTCCGCTTAAAAGCGGTTTCAAGGATGTGTCGTATTGAATAAGGATAAAGAAAAATACAAACGTACCGCTCTTATAGTAGATGCTCTGGTACTTCTTACATGGGAAACCTCCACCTTCGGCATTATATGGCTGAATTACTATAACAGCGAGATGGCTTTCAGCTTCTTTAGAAAAGGAAACTGGCTGTTATTCGGATTGTACTTTGCAATTCTTTATGTTTTCTCAAGAATATACAAGGGACTTAAGATCGGCTCTCATAAGACCACCGATATTATAGTGTCGCAGATTCTTGCTACACTTTGCACAAACTTCATAACCTATATCCAGATATGTCTTATATCACGCTCTATGCTTGACCCCAGACCGCTTCTTGTCGGCACGCTGTATCAGGCGGTGGTCATAGCTTTGTGGGCGTTTATAAGCGGAAAGATATTCCGTGCCTTATACCCTGCAAAGAACGTGATAATGATATACGGACTTGAACAGCCTGCAAGAATGCTTGTTGAAAAAATGAGCAGGCGCCGTGACAAGTACAATATAACACGAATGATAAATGTATCCGAGGGACTTGAAAAGATAATTTCCGAGATACCGAATTATGACGGCGTGGTTATCTGCGACACCCCTAACGAGATAAGGAACGATATATTGAAGTTCTGCTTCAAGACATCAATAAGAACCTATCTTGTGCCGAAAATCAGCGATATTATCGTAAGAGGCGGAGATAATATGGAGCTGTTCGACACTCCGCTTATTATCTCCAAAAATTACGGACTTGGTATTGAACAGCGTTTCGTCAAGCGTTGCTTTGACATCCTCCTGTCCTCGATAGGCATTATTATCGCTTCTCCCTTTATGCTGATAACAGCTATTGCTATAAAGCTGTGCGATCACGGTCCGGTGCTGTATAAGCAGGTGCGCCTTACCAAGGACGGTAAAGAATTCAAACTTTTGAAATTCAGGAGCATGGTTGTAAATGCCGAGAGCGACGGCGTGGCTCGGCTTGCAAGCGACGGCGATAAACGAGTGACCCCTGTCGGAAAGTTCATAAGAAAAGTAAGACTCGATGAGCTTCCGCAGTTGTTCAATATCTTCAAGGGCGATATGTCGGTCGTAGGACCACGTCCCGAGCGACCCGAGATCAGCCGTGAGTATGAAAAGGAAATGCCGGAGTTTGCATTCCGCCTTAAAGTCAAGGCAGGACTTACCGGTAACGCACAGGTTGTCGGCAAGTATAACACTACCCCTTACGATAAGCTGAAGCTCGATCTTATGTATATTGAAAAATATACACTTGCCAAAGATATTCTGCTTATACTTAAAACCGTCAAGATTATCTTTATGCCCGAAGAAAGCACAGAGGGCATAAAGGAAGGATATATAACTCCTCTCCAAAAAGGCGAGGATACGCAAAGCAAGGAAGGAAATGACAACAATGGAAACATTCAGTAATCTTATCGACCTCGATTCATATTCACCTGATGAGTGGAATATGATAGTTGAGCTGGCACAGCAGATTCAGAAGAACCCCGCACTTTACCGTTCAAGATGCAGCGGAAAGATAATGGGTACTCTGTTCTACGAGCCGTCAACAAGAACTCAGATGAGTTTTCAGACTGCAATGCTGAGGCTCGGAGGTACGATAATAGGATTTGATAATCCGTCAACATCCTCTGTTTCCAAAGGTGAAAATATCAAGGATACAACGAAAATAGTCAGCAGCTATGCCGATATTCTTGTAATGAGAAATCCATACGAGGGCAGTGCAAAAGCGGCGGCACTCACAGCCGATTGCCCTGTTATAAATGCAGGCGACGGCGGACATCTGCACCCTACGCAGACGCTTACCGATATGCTGACGCTGAAAAACGAAAAGGGCAGGCTTGACCACTTGAAGATAGGTCTATGCGGCGATCTGCGTTACGGAAGAACGGTACACTCACAGCTTAAGGCACTGTCACGCTATGAGGGCAACGAGTTCATACTTATATCAACACCCGAGCTTGCTCTGCCGTCATATATCAAGGACGTGCTTAACGCAAGAGGCTGTACTTATAAGGAGATATATTCTCTTGACGAGGCGATAACAGGCGAATCGCTCGATATGCTCTATATGACAAGAATACAGAAGGAGCGTTTTTCAAGCGATGAAGAATACAACAGGCAGAAGGACGTATTCCGCCTTGATACCGAAAAAATGAAGAAAGCGCCAAAGGATATGATAGTTATGCATCCGCTCCCCAGAGTAGACGAGATAGCAATGGATGTGGATGACGATCCGAGAGCGATGTACTTTACTCAGGCAAAGAACGGAATGTTTGTGCGTATGGCGCTTATAATATCCGTGCTTGAGGGCAGGCTCGGTGCGCCTAAGCTGCTGACAGGTACGATAAAGAACGATGTTGAATGCACAAACCCCAAGTGCATCACAAAGACCGAGCATTATCTTCCCCACAGCTTCAAGGTACAGGGCGATATATGCGAATGTGAATATTGTGACGAGCGTATTCTGCTCGACTAAGCAAGAGGAAATATATGATGGATTTTTCAAGCGTAAAGAGAATTGTTATAAAGGTAGGCACAAGCACGCTTGCCCATAACACAGGCAATCTTAATATAAGACGTGTTTCAAAGCTGATAGAGGTAATGTCGGATCTGAAAAATTCCGGCAAGGACGTGATATTTGTTACATCAGGCGCACAGGGCGTAGGTGCGGCAAAGGCAGGACTTCACTCGAAGCCTAAGGAGATGCCGAAAAAGCAGGCTTGTGCCGCTATAGGTCAGTGCGAGCTTATGCACATTTACGACCGTGAATTCGCAAACTACAATCACACGGTCGCACAGGTGCTCCTTACCCGTGACGTTATCAGCAACAAGACAAGAAAAGAGAACGTTATAAATACGTTCAATACGCTTCTTGATATGAGTATAGTGCCTATAATCAATGCAAACGATACGGTTTCGATACAGGAGCTTGACTTTGACGAGAACGATACATTATCCGCAATAGTAGCGGCGCTGTGCAGTGCCGACCTGCTGATAATCCTTACCGATGTTGACGGCTTATACGACAAGAACCCTAAGCTTCCCGGTGCAAAGCTGATTCCTGAGGTAAAGCAGATAACAAGCGAGATGATAAGCTCGGCAAAGGACAAGGGCAGTGAGTTTGCAAGCGGCGGTATGATAACAAAGCTCGAGGCGGCTACTATCGCAAAGGAACACGGCATACCGACTGTAATAATAAACGGTCAGCGTCCCGAGATACTTTACGATCTGTTTGAAAATAAGGCTGTCTGCACAGTATTCACCGCAGACGAGGACTGAAAGGAAAAATATGAGCTACATAGACGAACTCGGAAAAAAGGCAAAATCGGCGGCTAAAAACTCGGCAATGCTGTCGCAGTCGCTTAAAAACGATATACTCGCCACTATCGCCGCAATGCTTGAAAACGGCAGAGATGAAATTAAAAAGGCAAACGAACTTGATATAACTGCGGCGCACGAAAACAATATGGCGGCTGCTATGGTGGATCGTCTTACCCTTACCGATGCCAGAATAGACGGTATGGCTGAGGGCGTAAGACAGGTTGCGGCATTGCCCGACCCTGTAGGAAAAATTCTCGGCGGAAACACCTTGCCCAACGGTCTTACCGTAATAAAAAAATCCGTACCGCTCGGTGTTATCGGCATTATTTTCGAGTCACGCCCCAATGTTACGGTAGACGCAGGATGCCTTTGCCTTAAAGCCGGCAATACTGTAATTCTGCGTGGCGGCAGTGATGCGATAAATTCAAACAAGTGCCTTGTCGGTATTATGAGAGCGGCGGCTGAAAAGCACGGCGTCAATCCCGACATCGTACAGCTTGTGGAGGACACCTCAAGAGATACCGCAACCGAGCTTATGAAAGCAAACGAATATGTTGACGTGCTTATCCCAAGAGGCGGCGGCGGACTTATAAACGCCGTAATAAAGAATGCTACAGTACCCGTAATACAGACAGGCGAGGGCAACTGCCACGTTTATGTTGACCGCTTTGCCGACATTGATATGGCAGTGGATATAGTAGATAACGCAAAGACACAGCGCCCGTCTGTATGCAACGCCATCGAAAACGTACTTGTGCATAAGAATATAGCTGAGGGCTTTTTGAAGAAGCTCGCTGAAAGGTGGAACGGAAAGGTGACCTTTGTCGGCGATGAAGCAAGCAGTGCATATATCACGCTTGAAAAGATAGCCGATGATGAAGATTACCGCAGAGAGTTCCTCGACCTTAAGATTGCCGTAAAGATAGTAGATGATATAGATGAAGCTATAGCTCATATCAACCGTTTCGGTACAGGCCACAGCGAATGTATAGTGACCGAGTATCTGCGTAATGCAGAGAAGTTCCAGCGTGAAGTCGATGCGGCGGCTGTATATGTTAATGCCAGCACACGCTTTACGGACGGCTTTGAATTCGGACTGGGAGCAGAGATAGGCATATCAACGCAGAAGCTCCATGTACGAGGACCTATGGGCCTTGAGGCTCTGACAACGTTCAAATATCTTGTCAACGGAAACGGTCAGACAAGAGGGTAGGAGGAACGCTTATAAATGGCAAAAAAGAGGATTAAGAATAAAAATCGTATAGAGGCAAAAAGCGAGAACAAGGTTCTTCACGGACTTGCAGGCTCTATAGAGGAGGCACTGTCGGAGGATCCGAGCGAGATCGAGCAGGACGAGGTCATCGTTGTCGATGTTCCCGAACACCGTCACAAAGGGCTTGCAAAGAAGATAGCATACTTTGTTGTCGGACTTCTCATTATCGTGTTCGCTGTAGTCGGTGCGGTAAATACCGTAATAGCGATCAGCGGCGGGATAGGCAGAATAGCCAATCAGACCGACCTTAAGGAAGAGTTCGCTCTTTATCTTTATCCCGTTGTTGCAACCGATCCCCCCAGCTTTGAGGATGCGTCAACGCTTACACAATCCACTATAATAAAGATAGCCGTTTCAAAGATACTTCTCACGGGCGACACGTCCAACTATGAAACGGACACGGGCGTAATGTATATCCCCGAATTTGACGTTGAAACTGCGGCAAAGAATATTTTCGGAAGCAGTATCGAGGTAAAGCACCAGACAGTAGGTCATGTGCAGGATCTCGCAACCTACAATTCCGAGAAAAAGGTATACATCGTGGCAGACACAAACCGTATCCCGAACTACTACCCCGTAGTTTCGAAAATAAGCAATGTCGGCGAAACATACACGCTCACCGTTGATTATTATCCGCCTACGGTATCTATACCCGGCCTTGTCAATGAGCAGGTTTCAAGTAAGTCTATGACTTATGTTGTCACAAAGAGCGGAGATAAAAAGATCATAACATCAATCGCTCTTGATAAGGTATCAAGGGAAGACGGCTAAGCAAGATGTAATCTTGTATCAGCTTGTAGAAAAAGTCTGTTTTTTATAAGATAATGCGAATTCTCTATCCCTATAAGAACGCTTTGTGGGCTTTGCGTCCTGCAAAGCCTTTGGGCGTTCTATCTCGGCATCCTTGCCGAAACCCCAAACCCCTTCCCCGTGGGAAGGGGCTATTTTGCTGGGGCTACCGCCCCTATTCCAAGCAAGGATGCTTGCAGTCAGCCACACAAAGCCACTGCACGATGCAGTGGCACAAATGGCTGACGACCTGTACGGGGGCTACGCCCCTGCGACCCCATTTTCAGAAAATACAAAGGTTTATCGACAGACTGAAGCAAGATGTAATCTTGCATAATTTCCCCCTACCTCTTTTGTAACAAATAACAATTATTTAAAACCCTCCTGTCATTCGCTTGACAAAGAGGGTTTTTTCGTATATAATCATTTTAGCCGTTTAAAGTGACGTAACTTGAAAGCGATAACACTTTAAACGGTCATAATTATTTCTTTTATAAGGGGACAGAAAATGATATTAGCAATACTCATCCTGTACATTCTGTCGGTAGTCGGCATAGGCATATACTGCCGTAAAAAGACTTCCACAGTTAATGACTTCGTACTCGGCGGCAGAAGCGTCGGACCGTGGTTCACGGCTTTTGCATACGGTACATCTTATTTTTCGGCTGTTATCTTTGTCGGCTACGCAGGCAAATTCGGCTGGAACTTCGGACTTGCTTCAACCTGGATAGGCATAGGAAACGCCATACTCGGCTCGCTTCTGCCGTGGCTTATCTTAGGCAGACGGACAAGAGTAATGTCAAAGCATCTTGAATCAGCCACAATGCCCGAATTTTTCGGCAGACGCTTCAACAGCAAGGCTATGAAGATAATCTCGGCGATAATCGTATTCGTATTTCTTATCCCGTACACAGCGAGCGTTTATAACGGCCTGTCAAGACTGTTCGGAATGGCGTTCAATATTGATTATTCGTTCTGCGTTATCGGTATGGCGGTAATTACCGCAGTATACGTTATTGTCGGCGGCTATAAGGCAACGGCGCTCAATGACTTCGTGCAGGGAATTATAATGCTTGTCGGAATAGTTGCGGTAATTGCGGCTACACTTGCCTCAAAGGGCGGTTTCAGCGAGGCGGTGAATCAGCTGTCGCATATCAGCACGGAGGGCACGGCTTCTCCCGAGCTCAACGGCGGATTCGTTTCGTTCTTCGGACCCGACCCGATAAACCTGCTCGGCGTAATTATACTCACATCGCTCGGAACGTGGGGACTTCCTCAGATGGTACATAAGTTCTATACGATAAAGGACGAGCGTTCTATCAGAACAGGCACGATAGTATCAACTGTTTTTGCACTTGTAGTTGCGGGCGGAAGCTACTTCCTCGGCGGCTTCGGCAGAATATTCGTATCCGATGAGGAACTTACGCAGATAGGCTCGGACGGAATTATCCCGAAGATGCTCGAATCGCTCCCCGAAATACTTATCGGTATTGTCGTTATCCTCGTTCTTTCTGCGTCAATGTCAACGCTGTCATCGCTTGTGCTTACATCAAGCTCAACACTGACGCTCGACCTTATAAATCCGCTTTGCAAGAATAAGCTCGACGAAAAGAAGTCGCTTATAGTAATGCGTGCCTTCATAGCAATCTTCCTTGCAATATCGGTAATCATTGCCCTCAACAAGAACGCTCTTATCTCCGACCTTATGGGCTATTCTTGGGGTGCGCTTGCAGGTGCGTTCTTAGCACCGTTTATGTACGGACTTTTCTGGAAGGGCGTTACCAAGATAAGCGTTTACGTCAGCTTCGGCGTAGGCGTTATCGGCACCGTACTGCATATGATAATCAAGCCTGCGGGCACTATACTCGGCTTCAACGTTGCATCTCCCGTAAACTTCGGTATGTTCCTTATGGTCGCAGGACTTATAATCGTACCGCTTGTGAGCCTTGTCACACCTAAGATGAAAAAACTCGAGCTTGACGAGATATTCGCCTGCTACAAGCAGAAGGCTGAGGTAGAGGTAACAGACGCCATACCCGATGCCGAAAAGCTGAAATAAACAGATAAATTTATCCGCACTGCCACGAATGTTTCATTGCAGTGCGGATTTTTTTATCTTCCTTTTCAAAGCAAAAGCGGAACCACACGGCTCCGCTTCATACTTTTATTGATTACTTATTTGCTTTTCTTCGTCTGCGACTCAGGGGCTGAACCACAGCCGTGGCATTCGGCGCAGTGACCGCTGCATCCGACGCAACCGCCGCAAGAGAACTTGCCCTTTTTCTTGTCGCTTACCAGCTTGTGAATGATCAGTATGATCACCGCAAGTAAAATTACCGCTACGATTATTGAACCGATAACAGGATCCATAAAGATCACTCCTTTTTATTTCAGAAATAAGACCTTACTTTGTAACCTTGACCTTAACGCCGAGCTTCTTGCTTTCCTTGTAAGGACGAACGAGAAGGTAGATAAGAGCGGCAAGGAGAAGGAATGCAACTATAATACCGATTATGTCGCCTGCACCTGCAAGTGCGCCTGTGAACAGCTTGCCGAAGTAGTTTATCATAAGAGCGATTACATAAGCAAAACCGCACTCATAACCGATTGCAAACCAGAACCACTTAGCGTTGTTCATTTCACGCTTGATAGCACCCATTGCGGCAAAGCAGGGAGCGCACAGAAGGTTGAATACGAGGAACGACATACCCGTTACAGCTGTGAAGCTGCTTGCAAGCGTCTGCCATACAGTAGCGTCGCCGCTTCCGTAGAGAATACCCATTGTCGCAACGATATTTTCCTTTGCAACAAGACCGGTAACAGTCGCAACAGTTGCCTGCCAGTCGCCCCAGCCGAGAGGTGCGAATATCCAGCAGATAGCCTTACCGATATTAGCTAAGATACTGCAATCCATCTGCTCTTCAGAGAGCATTGTGAATGCACCGTCTACCCAGCCGAAGAATGATGTGAACCAAACAAAGATAGTTGAAAGGAGGATGATAGTACCTGCCTTCTTGATGAATGACCAGCCACGCTCCCACATTGAACGCAGTACGTTTCCGACTGTAGGAATGTGGTATGCGGGAAGCTCCATTACGAACGGAGCGGGATCTCCTGCAAACATCTTTGTCTTCTTAAGAATGATACCCGAAACGATGATAGCCGCCATACCTAAGAAGTATGCACCTGTTGCGATCCACGGAGAACCGCCGAAGATAGCACCTGCTATCATTGCTATGAACGGCTGCTTAGCGCCGCAGGGGATAAATGTTGTTGTCATGATCGTCATACGGCGGTCACGCTCGTTTTCAATTGTTCTTGATGCCATGATACCGGGGATACCGCAGCCTGTGCCGACAAGTATCGGTATGAACGATTTACCTGAAAGACCGAACTTTCTGAAGATACGGTCAAGCACGAATGCGATACGAGCCATATAACCGCAAGCCTCAAGAATAGCAAGCAGAATGAACAGTACGAGCATCTGCGGAACGAAGCCGAGTACAGCGCCTACACCGGCAACAATACCGTCAAGGATAAGACCCTTTAACCAGTCTACGCAGTTAACAGCGTCAAGACCCTGCTCGATAAGTACGGGGATACCGGGTACCCATACGCCGTAGCTTGCGGGATCGGGTTCTTCAAATGCGCTTTCGCCGCCTTCTTCAAAGTACTTAACAGCGTCAAGATATGTGATGCCGAGTGTCGTGTCTTTATCTGCGTTTGCAGGGATTTCCTTGTAGTAAACTGTAAGCTGGCTTACTTCAAGTGTTTCCTCGTCCTCTACATCTATCTGCACTGAAGGATTCTCGCCTTCGGGCTTGTATGACTTGAGTGTTTCAAGAGCAGTACCCGGCTCAAAATCCTCACTGTCAGGCTCTATTGTAACGAAACCGTTAACAGCCTCCAAAGCGTCAGAGTAAGCGCCCGATGCGTCCTCATAATCTGCCGAGCCTATTCCGAACAAATGCCAGCCGTCACCGAACAGTCCGTCATTAGCCCAGTCTGTTGCGGCTGTACCTACCGTTACCATTGAAATATAGTAAACGAGGAACATTATTACAGCAAATATCGGAAGTGCGGCAAATCGGTTTGTAACGACCTTATCTATCTTATCCGAGGTTGTCAGCTTACCTGCCGATTTCTTCTTGTAACAGCCCTTGATAATCTCAGCTATGTAAACGTATCTTTCGTTTGTTATAATGCTTTCTGCGTCATCATCAAGCTCTTTTTCGACATTCTTTATATCCTCGTCAATGTGAGCCATGACCGCACTGTCAAGATTCAGCTTTTCGATAACCTTGTCGTCACGCTCGAACAGCTTTATAGCGTACCATCTCTGCTGTTCTTCGGGCATATTGTGTACTGCGGCTTCCTCTATGTGAGCTATCGTATGCTCAACAGGACCTGAGAATGTGTGCATAGGAACTGTCTTGCCGTTCTTTGCCGCTTCAACCGCAGCGTCTGCGGCTTCCTTTATTCCCGTGCCCTTAAGAGCCGAGATCTCAACTACTTTACATCCAAGCTCCCTTGAAAGCTCCTCAATGTTTATCTTGTCGCCGTTCTTCTTTACTATATCCATCATATTGATGGCGATTACAACAGGAATACCAAGCTCTGTGAGCTGTGTTGTAAGGTAAAGGTTTCTTTCAAGGTTCGTACCGTCAATGATATTGAGTATAGCATCGGGACGCTCCTCGATAAGATAGTTTCTTGCAACTACTTCTTCAAGTGTGTAGGGTGACAGCGAATAGATACCGGGTAAGTCGGTAATTACTACTCCGTCGCTCTTTTTTAGCTTACCCTCCTTCTTTTCAACGGTAACGCCGGGCCAGTTACCTACAAACTGGTTTGAGCCCGTCAGAGCGTTGAACAATGTGGTTTTGCCGCAGTTAGGGTTACCTGCGAGCGCAATTTTTAAACTCATCGGGAAAATTCCTCTCTTTCCGTAAAAGGCTGTTCAGACCTTTTCGTTTACTTACTTAAATCAGATAAGGTTTATTCAACCTCTACCATTTCGGCGTCAGCTTTTCTGAGCGAAAGCTCATAGCCTCTTACCGTTACTTCAACAGGGTCGCCTAATGGTGCTACCTTGCGGACGTATACCTCTACGCCCTTTGTAAGCCCCATATCCATAATTCTGCGCTTGATAGCGCCCTCGCCGTGCAGCTTGACAACCTTGACGGTTTCTCCGACAGTTGCCTGTTTTAATGTCTTCATCGGTTATCCTCCTCTATAATAAGAATCATATCATGATTCTTTGTGCCATTTCCTTGCTTATCGCAACTCTTGCCTCTTTGACATTCACGATAAGGTTACCGTTTACAGTTGTAACGACTTTTACGTTGCCACCGACTACAAATCCTAAGTTTTCAAGATGCTTCTTGACCTCAGGACTTCCGCCGATTTTCCTTATGATATTTTCGTCACCCTCAGATGCGAGTATGAGCGGCATCATAGAACGTCATCCTTTCTTTTGTTCCGACTGTCTTATTTATATAGTCTTGGCTAACCTTATTAGTTAATGCTAATTAAATTAGAACAAGCTAACTTGATTGCCAAATAAAAGGTTAGCACCTGCTAACAAAAAATATTGTACTCACAGCAGAGCGGTTTGTCAAGCAAAAATCAAACCGACTAACGCAAATACAAAAAGTTTGTTTATTCTAACTCAAATTGTTAGTATATTCTAACTATACGTTTGTGAAAATTTCCGAATGCCCGATTTACAGGTGCTGTAATTTTATCCGCAATTTTGTTATTTGCGTTTTTTCAACGCATCGGATATAAGCAACAGCACAGAATGCTCTGCTATAATACGCAATGTAGATTTGTAGTCAAAATTTAATCTGTTTTTAGTTTATTAGCCTAAAAATTAAGTAAAAAAATTTAACAAAAACTCTTGCATTTGAAGAATGGCTATGATATACTTAATACAAAGAGCGATTTACGCTTCTTAACGGAAATATGACTTATCAAGGAGAATCAAGTATGAACGTAAAAGTTATCAACGGTACATCATTACCGAACATTCCCTGGCAGGACAGACCCGCAGGCTGTAAGGACGTTATCTGGCGTGCAGACAACAACCCCATAATCCCCCGTGACCTTCTTCCTACCAGCAACTCTATCTTCAACAGCGCAGTTGTTCCTTTCGAGAGCGAAAAGGGCAAGTTCGCAGGTGTTTTCCGTGTTGACGATAAGGAAAGAAATATGGCTATCCACGCAGGCTTCTCTGAGGATGGCGTACACTGGAACCTCAACGAAGAAAAGGTTGAATGGATAAATGACGACCCCGAAACTGCAGAAGCTAACCCTTGGCAGTACGGTTACGACCCCAGATGCGTATGGATCGAGGACAGATTCTGGATTACATGGTGCAACGCATACGGCTGGAAGCCTACGATCGGTGTGGGCTGGACAAAGGACTTCAAGGAGTTCCACCAGTGCGAGAATGCATTCCTTCCCTTTAACAGAAACGGTGTTCTGTTCCCCCGTAAGATAAACGGCAAGTACGTTATGTTCAGCCGTCCTTCAGACAGCGGTCACACACCCTTCGGTGATATGTACCTTTCACAGTCGCCCGATATGAAGTACTGGGGCGAGCACAGACACGTTATGGCTCCTATGAAGGGCTGGGAATCACTCAAGATCGGTGCAGGTCCTATCCCGATAGAAACAAGCGAAGGCTGGCTGGTATTCTACCACGGCGTTCTCCAGAGCTGCAACGGCTATGTATACAGCTTCTCAGCTGCTATCCTCGACATCGACAAGCCCTGGAAGGTTAAGTATCGTTGCGCTGAGTACCTTCTCAACCCCAGAGAGTACTATGAGTGCGTAGGTGACGTTCAGAACGTTACATTCCCCTGCGCAGCACTCTGCGACGCTGATACAGGCAGAATCGCTATCTACTACGGTTGCGCTGATACCTGCGTAAGCATGGCATTCACAACTGTTGACGAGGTTGTAGACTACGTTAAGAAGCACAGCAGTGTCTGATTGACCGACAAAGCATAAAACTATCCCCTCCGCTTTTGCGGAGGGGATTTTTGCGTTATATACGGCTTGAATCCTGAGGATTATATTCCGAGCAGTGCTTTTTCTTCGGCGGTGAGCCCTGAAGCGTATACCTGATACCCTTCTTCTCCGTAACTGTTCAGAACTATATCCATAACCTCACGGAAAATGTACCGCCTTGCTTTTTCGGGATTTAAAAACAGCTTTTTGTCAAGCGTTTTGCCGCCAACCGTGTGACAGCATACATAAAATATAAATTCACGTTTCGCCGTTATCGTGAAATGTTCGCAGTAGCAATTACCCGTGAACGAATAAACCGGCGGAATATCAAGCTCCCGAAAACGTTCTTCGAGAGCCTTTAATTTTTTCGGCACACTTTTATGCTTAGCAGGCTTATCTGTACCGTAAATTTCACGGCACATACTTCTGTCTGAAATATGATTTTTGTAAAGCTGAATGATGACACAGACAAGCGCCATAACCGCTATGACCGAGCCGATTATCAGCAGTACAGCGCCTATCGGTGAATCGGTTATCCTTGATCCGTTCATATTATACCTCAATGATTGTTAATGTGTGTTTGTGTTTGTTGTATCTGTTGCGCCTGCTGTACTTGTGCCGTTATGTACGGGAACAGTGTAATCCTGCGGCTGGATAGGTGCGCCGCAGTGAGGGCAGACGTTGCAGCTGCCTACGGTATAAACACCTCCGCAGTATTCGCAGGAGGCCTGTTTCATTGTGACCGTCTGAGCCGAGGTTGTCGCAAGATGAATTTCGTTTTCTCCCATTGCGACCTCCACAGCACCTTTATATTTCTTTGCGTCAGGTCGGAAGAATACCATAAAGAATGCGTGTATGCAGACGAACAGGAGCATAAAGATTCCTATTCCGAAGGTTTCGCCATCAAATCTGAACTTCATTACGGTAGGAGTAAGTGCGTTGAAGCTGTCGGTGATAGCGTCATTTACCTTTGTTCCCTCGACAAGCAACCTCTTGTGCAGATCGTTTGTAAAATCGTATGCTACGGATGAAGTAATGATACTGTCGGTATCATCGCCCTGCATACCCTCCCAGTACCAGTTGTTGAATTCGTCGTCGGGATCTTTCGGCTGAGAATACACTATCAGCCAGTGCTTTTCGTCATAGAACCGGTTTACATAAAGCTCATAAGCGTACTTCTCAAGGTTGGTATAGTTATCCTCCCAGTCGGAGTTGTACACAGTCATTACCGCAGGAGAAATACCCGTTGTGTTGAAGAAATCCTCAAGTGCGTCACCGAGCTTCGTTGTATCTCCGAGTACGTTAGCGTCGTCCTGTATGACTATCTGCGAGTTATAATCAACCTTCAGCTTTTCGGGTACGCCGAAAGACGTGAATATCATCAAAAATGCCGCCAGAACAAACGGTATATAGAATATGAGCATTAAAAATCTCAGCTTGCTCGGACCTTTTGAAAGGTCGGTATCCGAGTAGACGTAGTTCGGAACGCCGTTTCTGTAGTAGACGAATCTTCTTGCACCGGGGAAATATGTGCGGCTGGTTCTTATTCTGCTTGAGCCGCCTCCCGATGATGAACGGTGTGACGAACTGTGCGATGAGGAGGAGTGGTGGCTTCCGCCCCCGTGAGAGCCTCCGCCCGATGAGTGTGGCATATTATACCTTCTTTCGTGTAACTTTTGATATTATTCTACCATAAATTAACCGTCAAATCAAGATATAAAGCTATTCGGAGTGACGGCTGAAAACCGTAAAGTGTTAAAAATCAAATGTAAAGTTGCACGGCAAAAATGTAAAGTCGGTGTATAGTTTGGCTTTGCTATGCGGAATATACGGCTTTACAAAAACTTTACCGACTTTATACCATTCCTTGCTTTAATGTAAAGCGTGTTCTGACTATAATATGAAATGTAGTCGGGAGGGAAACCGAACGACAGATAAAAAACGTACATAAATATTATGGAGTATCAGGAAAACTCCGATGGGTATCGCCCTTAAGAAAGGAAACAACATGAACAAGAAGTTAATATCACTTATCGCAGGTGTAGCAATAGTTGCTGCATCAACAGGCTGTTCCCAAACTGCAACAAGCAGCGTAGCAGGCACATCTTCCGAAGCATCATCTACAGCTACAGAGGAGCTCAGCGGCACACTGTCAATGAACGGCTCAACATCAATGGAAAAAGTTATCAAGGCTGTTAACGGCGCATTTATGGAAAAGAACAAGGGCGTAACAGTTAACTTAAACCTCACAGGTTCGGGTACAGGTATCCAGGAAGCCTCAGAGGGCAAGTGCGACATCGGTAACTCATCAAGAAAACTCAAGGACGAAGAAGCTGAAAAGCTCGACGCTACAGTAGTAGGACTTGACGGTATCGCTCTCGTGGTAAACCCCGTAAACAAGCTCGAAGACATCACACTCCAGGATCTTGCAAAGGTATATTCCGGCGAGATTACAAACTGGAAGGAGCTTGGCGGAGATGACAAGGCTATCGTAGTTATCGGACGTGAGGACGGTTCGGGTACAAGAGACGGTTTCGAGTCTATCGTAATGGGCGACAAGGAACCGAAGTACGCACAGGAACTTGAGTCTACAGGTTCAGTTATCAACGCAGTTGCAACAACAGACGGCGCTATCGGCTACGCTTCACTTGCAAACGTTGACGAAACAGTAAAGGCACTCAAGGTCGGCGGCGTTGAAGCTACAGAAGAAAATGTAAAGAGCGGCGCTTACGAAGTACAGAGACCCTTTATCTGCGCAACACTCAAGGGTTCCGATAACAAGCTCGTTAAGGCTTACCTTGACTTCATTCTCTCAGAAGAAGGTCAGGCACTCGTACTTGCACAGGGTGCAGTTCCCGTAAAGTAAAAACAAGTCGATAATTCCTATACAGTAAGCACTTTTCCGGTAGCAATCCGTTACCGGAATTTGCTGTATAAGTATGTATAGCCCTGAAAGGATGGTTTACTTGGAAAAGACAAGCGGCGCAGCAGTTGCGGTAGGCTCGGTCGGAAAACAGAGATCTGCTATAAGAAGTAAAAAATCGGGATTCACAAACGTTACAGAGCGTGTAATGAAGTACATATTTACCGTGTGTGGGATCACAGCGGTAGCGTGCGTCCTGATGATAACGATATATATGATAATATCCGGTGCTCCCGCCATAGGAAAAATCGGATTGACCGATTTTCTGTTCGGCGACACATGGTACGCAAAAAAAGAACAGTTCGGTATCCTTCCGCTGATTCTCACGTCGGTATTCGGCACTCTCGGCGCAATAGTGATCGGTGTTCCGATAGGACTTCTCACAGCGGTGTTCATGTCCGAGCTTGCGCCTAAGGCTATGAAGAACGTAGTAAAGCCTGCGGTCGAGCTTCTTGCAGGTATCCCGTCGGTTATATACGGTTTGCTCGGCGCAAATCTTGTAAAGCCGCTTATGTACGCACTGGAGGAGGTCATTTATGCTAATGATCCTACACATCAGTTCACAGGCGGCGCAAACCTCGCAAGTGCAATAATCGTACTTGCCATAATGATACTCCCCACTATCATAAACATTTCGGAGAACGCAATATCCGCCGTTCCTTCCGAATACAGAGAGGCAAGCTACGGACTGGGAGCAACGAAGATACAGACTATCTTCAAGGTAGTTATCCCCGCCGCAAAGTCGGGTATTGCGTCCGGTGTCGTTCTCGGTGTCGGCAGAGCGATAGGTGAGGCAATGGCTATCATCCTTGTTGCAGGCAACAGCGCAAATATGCCGGAGCTGTTCTCATCGGTAAAATTCCTCACAACAGGTATCGTTGCCGAATTCCCGTATTCAAGCGGACTTCACAGAGAGGCACTCTTTGCGATAGGACTTGTGCTGTTTGTGTTCATTATGATAATAAATCTGATACTCAACGGCATTCTCAAAAAGGGCGGCAAAAAGGAAAAAGCGGCAAAGACCGCAGGAAAGGCGTGATAGATTATGGCAAAAGCAGTTACGAATTCTCTTACTAAAAAGCGCAGAAGAGTAAGCGACATAGTGCTGAAGGCTCTGATTTTTCTTTCGTCCGGCATAGTCGTTGCGCTGACGCTCGGTATGATTATATACATAGCCGTAAAAGGCACAGAGGGAATGAGCCTGAACTTCCTTACAACTCCGGCGTTCTCATATCCTTATGAAAACTACGGCGTACTCGGCAATATAATCAATACTCTTTATCTTGTAGTGATTACGCTTATCATCGCAACACCTGTCGGTGTAGGTGCGGCAATATATCTTACCGAATACGCAAAGCAGGGCAGGCTTACAAGAATAATCGAATTTACTACCGAAACGCTTGCAGGCATCCCCTCAATCATATACGGACTTTTCGGCAGTGTGTTCTTCTACAATATCTTCAAGGTAAACTACTCACTGCTTACAGGTGCGCTGACATTGTCAATAATGGTACTGCCCACCATAATCCGTACCACGCAGGAGGCGATAAAGACCGTCCCTATGGGCTACAGAGAGGGTGCTGTCGGACTTGGCGCACCTAAGTGGCATACTATAAGGAGCGTTGTTCTTCCAAGCTGTATAGACGGTATACTGACCTCAGTAATCCTGTCCATAGGCAGAATAGTAGGCGAGTCTGCGGCGCTTATCTTTACAGCGGGTATTGCCGCTGAGGTAGGTATAAATTCGCTCGGCGATATTTTCGGCAAGGTGATGAATCAGGGCGGCTCACTCACGGTTCAGCTTTACCAGTACGCACAGCGTGGCGGTGCCGAAATGAAGTACGCATTTTCTACAGCGCTTGTACTGCTTGTAACAGTGCTTATAATCAATATATGTGCAAAGCTGGTAGCTTACAGAATAAGAAAGAAACGCTCGGTATAATGCCGTAAAAGAAAAGAGGATAAACAATGTCAGATATAATCGTACCTCAGAGCGATGTGAAGCTCTGTACAAGAAATGTAAATCTATATTACGGAGAAAATCACGCTCTCAAGGATATAAACCTTGATATAAAGACAAATAAGATAACCGCCTTCATCGGTCCTTCGGGCTGCGGCAAATCCACATATCTGAAAAGCCTTAACCGTATGAATGATCTGATACCGGATTGTAAGATAACAGGCAGGTTCCTGCTTGACGGCGAGGACATCTACGCTGACGGCGCTGACACAAACGTACTGCGCCGCAGGATAGGAATGGTGTTCCAGAAGCCCAACCCCTTCCCGATGAGCATTTACGATAACATAGCATACGGACCGAGAGTACACGGCATAAAGAGCAAGGCAAAGCTTGACAGGATAGTCGAGGAGAGCCTTATCGGTGCGGCTGTTTTTGACGAGGTAAAGGACAGACTTCATAAATCCGCACTCAGTCTTTCGGGCGGTCAGCAGCAGAGGATCTGTATCGCAAGAGCAATCGCCGTTCAGCCTGAGGTCATCCTTATGGACGAACCTACATCGGCGCTCGACCCTGTATCGACGCTTAAAATCGAGGAGCTTATGAACACGCTCAAGGAAAAGTACACGGTAGCTATTGTAACTCACAATATGCAGCAGGCAACAAGAATTTCGGACTACACGGCATTCTTCCTTGTAGGAGAAATGGTTGAGTACGCACCGACAGACGAACTGTTCTCACGTCCCGTTGATAAGCGGACGGAAGATTATATCACAGGACGTTTCGGTTGATTTTATACGTTATGTGTGATATTATATTAGAAAGGGCAAACAGAAATGAGAGAAACATTTGAACATAAGCTTGGCAAGCTGAATAACGATCTTATCCGTATGGGCGGAATGATAGAGGAGGCGATAGCTTCAGCTATCACAGCACTGCGTGACAGCGATGCCGTTCTTGCAAAAAAGGTAGTAGACGGCGACAGAGCGGTAGATGAGGAAGAAAAGAACATCGAGAGCCAGTGCCTGTCCATAATACTTCGTGAACAGCCTGTCGCAAGAGATCTTCGTAAGGTTTCTGCGGCGCTCAAAATGGTGACTGATATGGAGCGTATAGCCGACAATGCCGCAGATATTGCAGAGATCAGCCTTACCGCAGACGTATCCGCTATTATGCACATAGTAAAAGAGATTCAGACTATGAGTGAAAAGGTAATAATAATGGTTTCGCACTCTATAGATTCATTCGTAACAACCGATATGGAGCTTGCGAATGAAACGATAAAGGCTGACGATGAGGTTGACGAACTGTTCGTTTCTATAAGAAACCGCATAGTAGAACTTATAAAGAGCGAGCATTGCAGCGGCGATGTTGCGGTCGATGCCCTTATGATAGTGAAATATCTTGAAAGAATAGCCGACCATGCGGTAAATATCTGCGAGTGGGTGGAATTCTTCAAGACGGGAGAATACAAGAATACCCGTATTATATAAACTTTGGAGGCTGATATAATGGCTGAACGTATCTATATTACAGAGGACGATGACAGTATAAGAGAGCTTGTGACGGTTGCTCTTTCGGCTTATTCATACGAGGTGGAGAGCTTTGTCTGTGCAGAGGATTGCCTTGCCGCAACCGAAAAGCAGGTGCCGGATATATTCCTGTTTGATATAATGCTGCCCGGTATGGACGGTGTGCAGGCAGTGAAGATTCTTCGTGAAAACGAGAAAACAAAGAATACGCCGATACTTATGCTGACAGCAAAATCAGCCGAGATAGACAAGGTGTTCGGGCTTGAAAACGGCGCAGACGATTATCTCACAAAGCCGTTCGGCATTATGGAGCTTGCCGCAAGAATAAAGGCACTTTTAAGGCGTTCCGGCAGAAGCACGTCGGACAGCGCTGCCGATAAGATTACCGCAGGCGGCATAACGATAAACACATCTCTCAGAGAGGTTAGCCGTGACGGCAGACCGATAGAGCTTACGCTGAAGGAATACGAACTTCTTTTGTATCTTCTTAAGAACAGGGCGAGAGTTGTCAGCCGTGAGGAACTTCTCACGAAAGTGTGGGGCATAGATTTTGTCGGTGAAACAAGAACGCTCGATATGCACATAGGAACGCTCAGAAAAAAACTCAGCGATGATGCCGAGAACGCTCATCTTATCAAAACGGTAAGAGGAGTAGGCTACAGATTTATAGGAGAATAACAGGAGGACGTACAGATGAAAAAAGCGCTTATAGTACGTTTTCTTATAGTAATTGCGATAGTTATGTCGGTGTGCGTTGTATCTGCTACCGCACTTCTTTCAAGCACGGAGCAGAACGTCAGAAAAAGCGATATGCTGACTTCTCTCGGACTTATCCGTGTGATATATGAGGACGAAGCTAACCACGACTATGACCTTGCGAACAGATTAAGCTCACTTGTCGGAAACGCCAGAGTGAGCTTTATCAATAAGGACGGAACTGTATTTGTAGATACCTATATCGACGGTGAGCCGGACGATAACCACAGCACCCGTGAGGAGATAAAGCAGGCAGAGCTTACAGGAAGCGGAGTAGCCGTAAGATATTCCAAGACGCTCGGCAAAAATCAGATTTATGCCGCTATGAAGGTTAAGGATGACGATATAATCAGAATAAGCTACAATATAAACAGCTATATGGATTTTGCGTCAATGTTCATAGCGCCTATGCTGATAGCCGCCGCAATAGGCATAATAGCAGGACTTATAGCGGTGAGCAGTGTCGCCCGCCAGATAATGAAGCCGATAAACAGCATATCAAAGGCTATGAGCGGTATGAAATATGTCGGTGACGAAAAAATCTCTGCGGAGCTTGACGAGATACCCTCGCACAAATACCCCGAGCTTGACGAATTTGTCACAATGTTCAATTTTATGCGTAAAAGCATACAGGATAATATGAAGACGCTTGAAAACGAGCGTGAAAAGGAACGCTTCATACTTGAAAGCCTTCAGGACGGTGTAATTCTTTACGATAACGATCTTTCGGTAATTTCAATAAACCGTGCCGGGCTTAAGCTGCTCGGTGCTTCTGATGAAAACGGTGCTTCGACCGTACCCGAGCTTGCAAGAAAGCCCGAGATAATCAGCGGAGCGGAAAAAGCGGCAAACGAGGACAGGACGGTAACTATAGAAAGCACAGTTGACGGAAGAATTTTGCTCGTGCAGGTATTCCCCGTATCCAAAAGCGGTATAGATGCAATGCACGGCGGACTTATGGTTATCCGTGACGTTACCGACAAGCGTATGTCCGAACAGCTCAAAGCCGACTTCTTCGCCAACGCAGGACACGAGCTGAAAACGCCGTTGACGGCGATTTCGGGCTTTGCCGAGCTTCTTGAAAACGGACTTGTGCCTAAGGATAAGAAGGATTATTACATCGGAAAAATTCTTACCGAGGCAAAGAGAATGTCAACAATCATCAGCGACATTCTTGAAATATCCTCCCTTGAAAACAAGACCACAGCCGAGGAAGTGACCGACTGCAAGCTGTCCGAGATATGCACAGCGGTAAAGGAATGTCTGGAGCCTGCGGCTTCTGCAAAGAACGTTACGATAGAACTGTCCGGCGACAGCTTTACCGTCCGTGCCGCATACAAGCACATATACGAGCTTGTCGAAAACATAGTCAGCAATGCCATAAAGTACAACAAGGACGGCGGCAGGGTTGAGATAATGCTTCACGATGTGGGCGAGACAGGCTGTATCTATGTAAGGGATAACGGCATAGGCATCCCTAAGGAGTCGCTTAACCGTGTATTTGAGCGTTTCTACAGAGTGGATAAGGGCAGAAGCACCAAAGAGGGCAGTACCGGTCTGGGTCTTTCCATAGTAAAGCATATCGTCAACTGCTACGGCGGCACGGTGACGCTTGACAGCGAGCTTGGCAAGGGAACGCTTGTCTGCGTAAGACTGCCGATCGTGAAGAATATAATGGAGTAATCTCTTAGTTTATAGAAAAATTGCTATCTTTGCTAAAAAAGGTTGAGGGGCGTAGCCCCCAACAGGGACTAGGGGCGGTAGCCCCAGCGAAATAGCCCCGGCACAGATGCCGGGCGTGTATGCCCAAGGGCTTTGCAAGGACGCAAAGCCAACCAAGCATACACAGCCCTTCACCATGGGGAAGGGGTTTGTGGTTAAGGTTTGAGAATAAGCTGTTTTCTTAAAAGCAGACTTTTTCTATAAATAGGTAAGCTTCTTAATTCATATTTTTTCGCTTGACACAGCGTTGCATTTATGATACACTAAACATATAATGAAGCATAAGTGCAAAGACCGTGTATGGCAAGAGTAACCGGGAAAAAGTTTCACAGAGAGCCGTGTAAGGTGAAAGACGGCAGACTGATTTGCGGTGAAGTGCGGCTGTACGGATTTTTTATCCGGGTCGGCAGAGGGAACGTTCAGACTTATCAGTATCTCTGCCCGTGTAGTCTGCGTTAAAGACATAAAGGGAGTGTAAGCTCCGAAGCGAAGTGGAACCGTGATAGAAATATCGCCTTCGTCTGTTATGCAGACGAGGGCGTTTTTATTTTCGGAGAAGGGTAGGAAACATATGTTCGATAAAATTAAAGCGGATATAAAATCGGTCAGAGAACGAGATCCTGCCGTAAAGAGCGATCTTGAGGTGTTTTTCCTGTATCCCAGCTTCAAGGCTGTAAGGGCATACCGCAGGGCGCATAAATGGTACCTTAAAAAGCATTATTTCATTGCAAGGTGGATATCACAGCGTGCTTTGCGAAAAACGGGTATAGAGATACACCCCGGCGCAACGATAGGAAAGGGCTTGTTCATCGACCACGGAAGCGGCGTTGTAATAGGCGAAACTACCGAGATAGGCGACTACTGCACGCTTTATCAGAACGTAACGCTCGGCGGTACGGGTAAAGATACCGGTAAGCGTCACCCGACGCTCGGCAACAATGTAATGGTTGGCTCAGGAGCAAGGGTTCTCGGTCCTTTCAAGGTGGGCGATAACGCAAAAATAGCCGCAAATGCCGTTGTGCTGTCGGAGGTACCGCCTAACTCAACTGCGGTCGGCGTTCCTGCAAGGATAGTCCGCCGTGACGGTCAGAGGGTAAATGCCTGCGACCTTGACCAGATACACATTCCCGACCCTGTGGCACAGCAGATATGTGCCTTGCAGAGCAGGCTTGAAACAATGCAAAGCGAGATAGATCTGCTAAGAGAAGAACTTAAAGAAAACAATATTAAATAAAAGCGAGGATAAGAAAATGCAGTTATATAATTCACTGTCACACAAAAAGGAAGAATTCGTGCCGAATGTCGAGGGTAAGGTAAATATGTACACCTGCGGACCTACCGTGTACCACTTTGCACACATAGGAAATCTGCGCAGCTACATTATGGAGGATGTGCTTGAAAAGTACCTGCGCTATGTCGGCTACGATGTAAAGCGTGTAATGAACATTACCGATGTAGGACATCTGACAAGCGACGGCGACACAGGCGATGACAAGATGCTGAAGGGTGCAAAGCGTGAGCATAAGACAGTTATGGAGATAGCAAAGTATTACACAGACGCTTTCTTTGAGGACTGCACGAAGCTGAACATCAAGCGTCCCGACGTTGTAGAGCCTGCAACGCACTGTATCGCAGATTTCATCAAGGTGATTTCTTCTCTTATCGAAAAGGGCTACGCTTATGAAGCAGGCGGAAATATCTATTTTGATACCTCCAAACTCGAAAAGTATTATGTTTTCAACGATTTCAAGGAGGAAGACCTTGCGGTTGGTGTCCGTGAAGGCGTTGAGGAGGACGGCAACAAGAGAAACAAGGCTGACTTCGTTCTGTGGTTCACAAAGTCAAAGTTTGACGATCAGGAACTCAAGTGGGACAGCCCGTGGGGAGTAGGATACCCCGGCTGGCATATCGAGTGCAGCTGCATAAGTATGAAGCATCTCGGTGAATATCTGGACATTCACTGCGGCGGCATCGACAACGCATTCCCCCACCACACAAATGAGATAGCACAGAGTGAGGCTTATCTCGGTCATAAGTGGTGCAACTACTGGTTCCACGTTCACCATCTCAATACAAACAGCGGCAAGATGAGCAAGTCGAAGGGCGAATTCCTTACGGTATCCCTGCTTGAAAGCAAGGGCTACGACCCCGTGATATACCGTTTCTTCTGCCTGCTGTCACACTACAGAAAGTCGCTCGTATTCACTTACGAGAATCTTGATAATGCAAAGGGCGCATACGAAAAGCTGGTTGCTAAGATAGCACAGCTTTTAAAGGCGGAGCAGGGCGAGGTTGACAAGGCGGCTTACGATAAGCTCCGTGAGGGCTTCACCGCCGCTATGGACAACGATATAAACACATCGCTTGCAATCACTGCATTGTATGACGTATTAAAGGCTGACACAACACCCGCAACAAAGCTGGCGCTTATCGCCGACTTCGACAAGGTGCTTTCGCTGTCGCTTATCGAAAAGGCAAAGGCTGTAAACGAAAAGCCCGCCGATACAGCTGAGGAGCTTCCTGCCGAAATTCTTGAGCTTGCCGAGCAGAGAAAGCAGGCACGTAAGGATAAGAACTTCGCACTTGCCGATGAGCTTAGAGATAAGATAACCGCAATGGGCTACACCGTCGAGGAAACAAGACAGGGAACGGTTATAAAGAAGAAGTAAGCAGGTTAATATGGCAAAAACGAGAGGCTGTTCTTTATTCTGGAGCTTCCCACATTAACATTCACCGCAGTGTTTCCACTGCGGTGTTTTTGCGTTTGTGGTTGCACTGTCGGGGCAGTTATGGTAAAATGTAAGTACAAAATAATACTGGAGGCAGTTATGAATAATATTGATAAGCTCACGCAAAAAATATTCAGCAAATTCAATGACGATTCGTTATTATATTGCAATATATATCTGACCGGAACGGAAGAAAACAATGCGGTTGTTCTCTTTGATATGGAAGGTTTCATTTTAAAGGTTTGCCTTGACAAAGTTAAAACCGAATATACAATGCCTGAAGACAGCTATGTGCTTGTCTATGAGATGTGCATTGATGAAAATGAAAATGTGATTCATTTCTCGGTATGGAGCGAAGAACGAGGTGATGAAAATTTTGAACTGAAGTTTGATTGCGCAAGTGCTGAAATGATGCCGTGCAGGAAAACATATAACTCCGATGGCGTATGGGATATAGTAGTCTGTATGGCGGCTAATATATATGACAGATACAGCTTTGATGAAACTTTTATCAGCGAAGCTGAGCGTAATTACCTACCGCTTGTGCTTGAACTTATGGAAATTACAGACAGCTCTAAAGCGAAACCTGAATTACCGGTTCTTACAGCTTATGCCGAAAAGTACGGCTTAAATGAGTTTACCGCAATCATCTTAAAGAATGTCAGACGTGCTAAAACAGGAATTTCAAATAAACGTTTCAGTGGTCTTGATGATGTGAAATATGAACCGCTCTGGCGTGAACTGTATATGATTTTTTGGGGGCTTTGCAAGGATTATCCCACTATATCGGAAATAATCGGACTTGAACCCGAAAACATTCGGATAAGAAAAAATATCACCGATACACTTTATAAAGCCGGCTATGAGGGCGTTTATCCCGATTTCAGAAAAACAGGTGAGCTTAAAGGTGTACATCTGACTCAGAGTTATGATAAGGCGTATTTGGTCGGTTGCGAGAAGAATGTCCTTTATATGGTACACTGCGATGAAATGTGTGCCGACGGAGAGACGGTAATCATATTCAGGAGCGGAACTATTATAATGAAAGACGGCTTTGACTATAGTAATGCTGATATTTATTCAAGTATGTTCCGCAATGGCGGTTATCATATAGAAAAAAGCTTTTCGTGCTGCGCAGGAAACGAGGATATTTCACAAGCTGCCGTAATAGCCGTAAAGAGAGCAGAATTGAAAGAGCTTACACGAAAGGAATGTGAAGCGGCTGACGTTGATAAGAATTTTTTGTCGTTCCTTCCTGTCGGAATGCTGATGGGTCTGTTATTCGGAGTTTTCTTGGCGCTCGGTATGATGATTGTTTTGTTCCTGTTTGAAATGTTTGTCGGGAGCAGTGCCGTTGAGGCGTTACAAGCGATAGTTGACAGTAGGTGGCTCTGTGCGTTCGGAGCATCCGGACTTGCGTTCGGGCTTGCAATGACGGTTTTAATGTATTTGGCAGGAAGAAAATAAGAGGTATAAATTATGCTTACTATGAGAAAAGGCTTTTCGATTTCCTTTGCCGATAAGCTCAGCGAAGGTTATAAAACGGACGGAAAAATCTTCACCGCAAACGTATCGGCACAAAAAACTCTGCCGTTGCTTGAGGATTTCATAAAACTGCACGAAAACGAGAGGCTGTTTTTTATTCTGGAGCTTCCCACTCCCCAAACCGCCGAGCCTAAGGACGAAAACGGGAATATCGACGCTTTCCACAAGGATATTTATTATCTTGACGATTGCACCTCCGCTATGATAAGAGATGTGCTGGATATTGTCGGAAAAATACTTCTCGATGACGGAATATCACAGTTCGGCGTCGGCTCGCATATAACAAACGATGAAATGATGATATGCAAGTACAATATCGTCAATCTGTACCGTAACGATGAGCAAAGCACCCTTTATGACGGATTTTTCGAAAATGCCGGCATACGCAAGGAGAATAACCTCGTCACCGCATCGGATATGCTTTCTCCCACAACTCCCGGCGAATGCACAATGTGCGAACAGGACGGCAGGACGGTCTATGATATACCGCCCGTGTTCGCCGAGCTTGGAATGTATATGGCGGAAAGATGCGAGGAATAATAAAATTCTATTGCTTTTTAATATTATAGCGGAAAGGCTTGTTTTATAACGAACTTAAACGCAACAATTTTTGTGCTTTGAGGCGGTTAATAAATTCGTGAGTATATCGGTGCAACTGCACTAACATTGACCTTTCAAAAAAACGCCACTAACCTTAGATATATGTACTAACCTGCGGACATGTAGCGTTAAGCGTCCCTGCATCGAAAGGATATACAATGTTCGGGTAGTTTTACTAGTTCAACCAACACCCCGACGGGGTGGGGGTGTGAGTAAGGAAAGAGGGAGCCACGAGGGAGAGAACCTAAGAGTATAGGGCTGAGTCTTGCTTACGCAAGCACTCGGACGTTTCGCTTTGCTTCACTGGGCTGTCAAGTCCAGCGGAGCTTTAGCGGAGTGCACGAGCCTTGCGTAAGCGAGGCTCAGACTTGCACCTAGTCTCTTTGGTTCTTTCCCTCGTCAATATTGACAGGTGCATTCACTCGAATAGCGAACCCGAGAAGTGCTATCCGACAAACAGAACTATCGGTAGCTTTGAAACAGTCATATTTTGCTGCGCTTACAATAAAAATACTGCTGAGTCGGATTTCCCCTGTATAAAGCGTTTCAATGGCATATTCCGTGCTGTTTGGGATAGGCAATTCACCCCTCCAAAAGTTACGCATATAATACTAAAAAAGCGACAGAAGTTACGGTGGCTCCGCCCTTGAATTGCCGTACATGGCTTTACCTGTCGCTTTTTTTGATTTCAGAACCCGTACAGGCGGTAGTTTTTACATAAATATTGCGAGAAATTTAAACTCCTGTTGCAAAAATCCACCCGTTACTTAGAATAAACACCGAAAAATGAATTAAAACTGCAGGAATTTGCAGTATGACGGATATTTACATTCATGCGTCATAATTGGCAAAAAACGTCCCGATTCCGATGAAAAGAAGCGGAAAACCCTAAAATCAGTCATATCCGCAACCCGATTTCCGATATACTGTTGGCATAACTGCATAACCACTTTATAAAAAATTCATCAAGATATTATGCAGATTTCACAAAATGCAAGAAACAAATAAAAAACTTGCAAAAAAGCGTTGACAAATCACCCCGCCGTCAGTATAATAATACTTGTAAGCAACGGAGCTACACGAACACAAAAAGTTCGTGCGGCTCCTTTTGTTTTAAGCGGGATTGCAAAAGTTCTGCAGTATCTGCAAAGGCGCAGAGGGGTGCAGATAGAATTTTTTCAGACCCGTTTCAAGAAAAAAGCGGCACAGCCGCAGTCAGAAAATTACCTATTGAAAGGGGCGGTTATCAATGGATTTCTTATCCACGCTAACTCTTGCTGCCGAGTCGGCAGACAAAATTCAGGAAACCGTTAACGCCACGATGTTCAACGTCGGCGACGGCAACGGTATATGGTACCTTATCGGTGCCGCATTGGTATTCTTTATGCAGTGCGGTTTCGCAATGGTTGAAACAGGTTTCACCAGAGCAAAGAATGCCGGCAACATTATAATGAAAAACTTAATGGACTTCTGCCTCGGTACGATTGCATTCGTACTTCTCGGCTTCGGTCTGATGCTTGGCGAAGATACATTCTTCGGACTTATCGGTGTTCCGAATCTTGACGTTCTTACTCAGCTTTCAGACTTCAACAGATGTGCGGAGTTCGTATTCAACTTAGTATTCTGCGCTACCGCAGCAACGATAGTTTCAGGTGCTATGGCAGAGCGTACAAAGTTCATCAGCTACTGCATCTACTCATTCGTTATCAGCCTTGTTGTTTATCCTATCGAGGCTCACTGGATCTGGGGCGGCGGCTGGCTCGCACAGCTCGGCTTCGTTGACTTTGCAGGTTCAACGGCAATACATATGGTCGGCGGTCTTACGGCTCTTATCGGTGCCGCAATGGTCGGACCCCGTATCGGCAAGTTCAGCAAGGACGGTAAGCCCAGAGCTATCTTAGGTCACTCTATCCCTCTCGGCGCACTCGGTGTATTCATCCTCTGGTTCGGTTGGTACGGATTCAACGGTGCCGCAGCTTCCAACGTAGATTACCTCGCAGATATATTCCTTACCACAACAATTGCTCCCGCAGTTGCAACGGTAGTAACGATGATTTTCACTTGGCTTAAAAACGGCAAGCCCGATGTTTCGATGTGCCTTAACGCATCGCTCGCAGGACTTGTAGCTATCACAGCTCCCTGTGCAGATACAGACGCACTCGGCTCAGCAATAATCGGTATTGTTTCAGGCTTACTGGTTTGCTTCGGTGTTTGGCTGCTCGACTACAAGCTCAAAGTTGATGACCCTGTCGGCGCAGTAGCAGTACACTTCTTCAACGGTGTATGGGGCTCGCTCGCAGTAGGCTTATTCGCAACAGGTAAAGGTCAGAACGGCATCACGGGTCTGTTCTACGGCGGCGGATTTAAACAGCTTGGCATACAGGCACTCGGCGTAGTTGCTGTTTGCGCATTCGCAGCAGTAACGATGTTCCTGACATTCTATATCTTAAAGCACACAATCGGCCTCAGAGCTTCAAGAGAAGAAGAGCTCAAGGGTCTTGATACAACAGAACACGGTCTGCCGAGTTCCTACGCAGATTTCGTTATCGCAGGCGACAGCGTATACAGTGGTTCTTCCGCAGAAGATACTGCAGTTGTTACTACGGCTGCTCCTGTTGAAACCTCTGTACCCGTACAGCACGTTTCGAAGGCAAGAGCTCCTATCAGCGACAGCGATGTAAAGATGACAAAGGTAGACATTATCGCAAACCAGGAGAAGTTCGAAGTCCTCAAGCACGCCCTTTCATCTATCGGCATCACCGGTATGACGGTATCTCATGTAATGGGCTGCGGTATGCAGAAGGGTTCAACTGAGTTCTATCGTGGTGTTCCCGTAGACGCAAGACTTCTTCCCAAGATGAAGGTCGAGATCGTAGTTTGCAAGGTTCCTGTTGAAAAGGTCGTAGAGGTTGCCAAGAATGCACTCTATACCGGTAAGATAGGCGACGGTAAGATTTTCGTATACGACGTTGAAAACGTAATCAAGGTTCGTACAGGCGAAGAGGCTTACGAGGCTCTGCAGGATAACGATTAACGGTAATCCGGAATTTAACATTGGTTCTTCCTTGAATGTTTTGCACCGTCCTTTTTATAAGGACGGTGCATTTTTGCGTTAAACACTTGCTTTTTTCTCCGAAATGTAGGATAATATACTATAGATATTTCAGACTGTGGAAAAATCTCTATCGTTATCAAAAAAATGGGGTTGAGGGGCGTAGCCCCCAACAGGGTCTAGGGGCGGTAGCCCCAGTAATATAGCCCCTTCCCAGGGGGAAGGGGTTTGGGGATAGGGATAGAGAACTTGTTCTATTCTTTTAAATAACAGACTTTTTCTACAAGCTGTAATATACTATAGATATTTATGCCCCGTCGGCAAATAAAAAACAAGAGGTATTACTATGCAATTCAGACAGGTAGATGTATATACGAAAAGTGAAGCAATACAGGTGCTTGTAATGCGCCTGTCCGAGCTTGGACTTAACGGATTTATAATTCACGATCCCGCCGATTTTGAGGAGTTCCTCGAAAACAAGGAATATAACTGGGATTATGTAGATGACAGCCTTATGGGACTTAAAACCGTAGAACCGCACATAACCTGCTATGTGCAGGATAATGAGCAGGGTGCGGAAATGCTCTCTGCGCTCGGCGGCACTCTTGATGAGCTTAAGGAAAACGATACGGATGATTTTTACGGAAGCCTTGACGTAACGATAGATTGCGTGCGTGAGGAGGACTGGGCAAATAACTGGAAACAGTATTACAAGCCATTCACGGTAGGCGAAAAGCTGATAGTAAAGCCGAGCTGGGAAGAAGTAGAGAATACAGACGGCAGAAAGATACTTGAGATCGACCCCGCTTCGTCATTCGGAACAGGTCAGCACCACACCACCCGTCTTGTAATGGAGCTTCTCGAAAAGCAGATACACGAGGGCGACAGAATGCTCGATCTCGGCACGGGAAGCGGCATACTGTCCATCGCAGGACTTCTGCTCGGTGCAAAGCAGGCGGTAATGGTGGATATATTCGAAAACTCGGTACGCACCGCAAAGGAAAATACCGAAAAGAACGGCTTCGGCAGTGATATGGTTTCCGCTTATATAGGAAATATCAGCGATGATGAGCCGCTCAGAGAGAAGATAGGCACAGGCTTTGATATAATTACCGCCAATATAGTAGCAGATGTAATTGTGTCAATGTCGCCCTATTTCAGCGGATTTTTAAAGAAGAACGGCAAGCTGATAGTGTCGGGCATTATCACCGAGCGACTTGACGAGGTGCTGTCGGCACTGAAGGAAAACAATATAAAGGTTGAAAGCATATCGGAAAAAGAGGGCTGGAACGCTATTCTTTGCACCTGCAATCCGTAACGTAAAATGCGTATGCACCATATAATGAGATAAACTGTCAGAAGGAGTTGATCTTATGAGTGGTGCATACTTAATGCTTTTCGCTATGATTTTTCTCGGTATTATGGGGGCTGTTAACGTTATTCTTTTCATCGGAAATCTCGGCATGCCCGCCGCACCGCCTGTCAGCGTAACGCCCGACGGCTGTGACGATGTTGAGGGAAAGGTAAGAGCCGCCCTTAAAGCGACAGACGGCAAGGTTATAATAAATGCCGGCGAAGAATTGCTCAGCGACAGCGAGTTCGCCGTTATATGCCGTAATCTTATCGCCGACTGTCCGAGAGTGACACTTAGAGCGACAAAGAAAAAACAGATATAGAATCTGAAGAACTGGAGGCTGCGTGTTGGATAATCAGAAGGTCGATATTTCCGTAGAGCTGAGCGGCTCTGTGGAGGACGTTATATATAAAAATGCCGATAACGGCTACACTGTCATAAATCTCGGCTGTGACGAGGGGCTTATAGCGGTAGTCGGAAATCTGGGAGATGTGAACGAGGGCGAACGGCTTAGTCTGCGTGGCGGATGGATAACAAGCCCGAAGTACGGCAGACAGTTCAAGGCGGCAATGTGCGAGCGCTCAATGCCCGAAACGGAAAGCGAAATATCCGCCTATCTCGGCTCAGGCGTTATAAAAGGGCTCGGCCCCGCCATAGCAAAGAAAATAGTAAAGCAGTTCGGCACGGAAGCACTGGATATAATAGATAACGATTGTATGCAGCTCACCGTGATAAAAGGTATAACCTCCGATAAGGCGCTGTACATATCAAACGAATATCACAAGATAACAGGCGTAAACGAGGTAATAAAATTTCTCGGCGAATATAATTTCGGACCTGCCCACGCAATAAGCGTATGGTCTGCATTTGAGCACGACAGCATAAAGCAAATTAAGACAAATCCATATATACTATGCACAAGCGGCATAGATATAGATTTTCGTTCGGTCGATCGTATGGCGGCAGATCTCGGCTTTGATGCGGAGAACAGCGATCGTGTACGGGCAGGTATAGTGTACGTCCTGCACGAAAACGCAAACGCAGGTCATACCTGCCTGCCGACTGAAAAACTGCGTGAATCCGTCTGCGATAATCTCGGGATTGAACGCAGACAGTTTGAATCCTGCCTTGACGACTGCGAGGAGAAGGACTGGGTAGTAAGAATAACGCTTGGAAAGCGTGAGTTTGTGTATCTCCCCGAATACTACCTTGCCGAAACCTATATTGCGAAAAAACTTGCCTTTATGCTGAGAACCTCCGCACAGTACGAAAAGGATTATTCCGATGAGATAAGAGGAGTAGAATTTTCGGAGAATATACAGTACGAGGATCTTCAGCGTGCGGCTATCAGTGCCTGTCTTACAGGCTCTGTATTTATTCTGACGGGCGGTCCCGGCACAGGTAAAACTACGACCCTGAACGGTGTTATCAAGATTCTTAAAGCGCAGAAGAAACGCATACTTCTGTGCGCCCCTACAGGCAGAGCGGCAAAGCGTATGTCCGATCTCACAGGCGAGCCTGCAAGAACTATCCACAGATTGCTTGAGGTCGATTTTACCGCAAAGGGCGAGCTTAAATTCAAGCGCAACGAAACAAATCCGCTCCCTGCCGATGTTGTAATAGCCGATGAAATGTCGATGGTTGATGCACTTCTTATGTGTTCGCTTGTAAGAGCGATTAAGCCCACATCTAAATTCATTATGGTAGGCGACTCAAATCAGCTTCCGTCCGTAGGCGCAGGAAATGTGCTGAAGGATCTTATAGCGTCGCATTATATTCCGTCAGTGGAGCTTAAAGAGATATTCAGACAGGCGGCGCAGAGCCTTATAGTAACAAATGCCCACAGAATAGTAAATGGCGAATTCCCCGTACTTGACGACAGACAGAACGACTTCTTCTTTATGAACAAGTCGCTTGAAAGCGATATTGCCGAGCTTGTGATACAGCTTGCAAAACAGCGTCTGCCCGACACCTACGGTTTTTCGCCAATAGACGATATACAGGTGCTTTGCCCTACAAAAATGGGTATGGCAGGAACGAAAGAGCTTAATAAACAGCTTCAGTCGGCCCTGAACCCGCCGTCACAGAATAAGACGGAGCTGAAATTCTTCGATGTTATTTTCAGAACAGGCGACAAGGTAATGCAGACGAAGAATGATTATGATGTGCTGTGGACAAAAAACAATGAAAAGGGAAGCGGAATTTTCAACGGAGATATAGGAATCATCCGCTCAGTAGACCGCTTTTCCCAGAACGTGACCATAGACTTTGAGGGCAGAGTAGCGATATACACCTCCGAAATGCTGAGAAGGCTCGAACACGCCTACGCTATCACGATACATAAAAGTCAGGGCAGCGAGTATGATGCGGTGATAATTCCGATAACCGCCTTCACACACAACCTGCTTTACAGAAATCTGCTTTACACGGGAGTTACCCGTGCTAAGAAAATGATAATAGTTATCGGTACAAAGGAGCTTGTGAAAACAATGGTGGATAACAACAGGAAAATGCTGCGTTATTCGCTGTTAAGACCGCTGCTTGAAAAAGAGATGAACCGCAAGGATACCGAAGAAACCGATGACGAAAAAACACAGAGCGATTAATACCCTGTGCAATAAAACAAAAACCGTATGCCCGATAAAGTGCATACGGTTTATTTCTGATATATCGGCTTTGTTACATTTTTCGCCGTTAATTCTCTTTCTTCTCTTTCCTGAACACGAACACCTTGCTGAAAACATAATTCAGCACCAGCACGACAATGTTCGAGAACACCTTAGCACAGAACTCATAAAGCCCGTTCTCGATGCCCGGAAGATTTACAAGCAGGAACATTATTATAAGGTCAACAAACAGCGTGAACAGCCTTGCCGCATAGAATGACAGCGCCTGAAGGACGTTTTTTGCAAAGCCCTTTACCTTGCTTTGAAATACCCATATCCTGTTCGTGATATACGCAAATGTCACCGACACTATCCACGATATGATGTTGGGCAATACCGTTGAAGAATCCCCTCCGCTGAAATTGAGCCTGTACGTCCATTTTAAAAACAGAGGTACGCTTTCTTCACTCGGGAATATACAGCGGATTATAAAGTATGTCACTATCGACACAAGCGTTGTAAGTGCCCCGAAGATAACATACATTATTATCTCACGGTATCTTGTGAAAAGCTCCTTCCACTGTGACGGGTGCAGAGCCATTTTAAATATTTCCTTTATCTTGTCCAATTACATATCCGCCATTTCGTCAAAATCTTCGCTGTGCAGATCGCCTTCGCCCATATCGCCGTGACCGTGCAGGTTTGCACCGACCATATCTCTGCCTCTTACCATATACTTGTCACGCTCCAGCTTTACCGCCTCGTCAAGAATCTTCTTAACCTCTCTCGGCTTTTTGACGGATTTAAGCTCCTTGTTCGGAGTATCACAATCCCTTGACGTTACCACGATAGTACCGCATCCTACCATTCTCTGACCCAGTGACAGCTTCATAGTCTTGTCAACTATCTTGTAAAGCTCGATCTCGTCCTCCTTGATATTGAGAAATCCCACCTTCGTATATAATACGCTTGACGTAATTATATATCTTGTAAATGAGATAGGCATACCCATTATGCACTTTTTGCCGGTCCACAGAATTTCGCCGTAATCACGCTCGAGTTTTTTCATATTAGCCATAACATTTTTCCTTTCGCTTACCAGAGCTTGTTTTCGTGCGGACATCGGCTGACAGCGAAAGCCGCCCTCATCTCCACAAAACAACCGCACTTACTGCACATACCGTTTATAAGGCAGTCGCACTCCGTACATATTTCAAGACGTTTTTTGTACAGCGCTTCATCAGCTTTTTTCTCATCGGGAATAAGTTCTATATTCTCTTTGATATTCTGAAACGCCTCGGCACTCATACGGCTCAGCAGACATTTTTTGCAGACATTCATGAAAGAATTATTTCAGCAACACTGCAAGGCGGAAGCGTGAATGTTATTCCGCTGTCGCTCTTTGTTACCTTGTCAAATTCCGTGATTGTAACGTTTTCCGGCTCATCAAAGGTGTTGTGAGCATCGCTTTCCGCACTCAGTATCCTTGCCCTTACAGAGTCAAAACTGAATCCGCATATATCCGCTTCTATCGTCCTGCATTCCGTAAGCGAGCAGTTTGAAACCGTTAAAGTCATTTCGTTGTCGCTGTTTACCGATACGCTCTGCGAAATAACGGGAAGATTATATCCCTCCTGCTTTTCGTCCGCTATACTGCTGTAGCACAGCTCTGCGTTCTGGTGGTTCTTGTACAGGTCGAACACATGATATGTAGGTGTCAGTATCATTCTCTCGCCTTCCGTAAGGATAAGCGCCTGAAGAACGTTCACCGCCTGCGCAAGATTCGCCATAGAGATCCTGTCACAGTGGCTGTTGAAAATGTTCAGATTGATCGATGCAACCATAGCGTCACGCATCGTATTCTGCTGGAATAAAAATCCCGGATTAGTGCCTTCCTCTACATTATACCACGTTCCCCACTCATCTACAACCAGTTTTATGTTATTTTCGGGATTATTTACATTAAGAATATCGCAGTGACGCTTTACAAGAGTTTCCATATACCATGTTTTTTCAAGCGTTATGTAATATTCCTCGTCGGTAAATCCGGTAGCGTTGCCCTTATCCTCCCATTTTCCCGTAGGCACAGTATAGTAGTGCAGGCTCACCGCATTCGTATGCCACGGCGTGATATTCTCTGTTATAACCTTCGTCCAGTTATAATCATCCCCATTCGGTCCGCAGGCGACCTTGTAAAGCTGATTTGCCCCGTAGTTCCTGCAATACGTCTGATACTGCTTGTAAAGTGCGGAATACTGCTCCGGCGACATATTTCCTCCGCAGCCCCAGCTCTCGTTTCCGACTCCGAGATATTTCAGCTTCCACGGCTTTTCCCTGCCGTTCTTCTTTCTTAACTGCGTCATAGGCGAATCGTTGTCCGAGGTGATATATTCTATCCACTCTGACATTTCCCGCACAGTACCCGAGCCGAGATTGCCCGACAGATACGGCTCACAGCCTACCATCTCGCAGAAATCGAAGAATTCGTGCGTGCCGAAGCTGTTGTCCTCCGTCACTCCGCCCCAGTGGGTATTTATCATCTTCTTGCGCTGTGACTTTTCCCCTATGCCGTCCTTCCAGTGATACTCGTCCGCAAAGCATCCGCCCGGCCAGCGCAGAACAGGCATCTTAATATTCTTAAAAGCCTCGACTATATCGTTTCTGATGCCCTTCGTGTTCGGAATACTGCTGTCCTCCCCGACATAGATACCGTTATAGATACATCTGCCCAGATGCTCCGAAAAATGACCGTAGATCTCCGGGTTTATATGCCCCTTTCTGTCACTGCCGTTTACGTACATTTTTATGCTCATAGCTTTTTCCTTTCTTGATGTTTTATGCAAAGCCTGTTTACGACACATCTTGCCGTATGTACCGATTTTAGCATAATAACGGCATTTAATCAATAACTTTTTATGCAAATTCACACAATTTAATTTGTTGGCTCGGTTGACACAAACAGGGTAAAGCTATATAATATTATAGAAAACAGCATAGAAAAGAGGTATTTTATGAGTTATAAAGCACTTATTTTTGACCTTGACGGTACGCTTTTGAATACGATTGACGATCTGGGTGACAGCGCAAATCACATTTTGTGCAAATTAGGATTTCCTACCCACACGATAGACGAATACAAATATTTTGTCGGAAACGGCATACCTAAGCTGATTGAGCGGTGCTTACCGCCCGACAGGCAGGAGTATAAGGAGCAGGCGCTCGCTATGTTTATGGAGTATTATTCCGCTCACAGCGAGGATAAGACCGCCCCATATGACGGCATACCCGAGCTTTTACGCTCCGCTCGTGAAAAGGGTATGAAGCTTGGCGTCATAACCAACAAGGCGCACGATATAGCACAGCAGGTCGTTCCGCATTTTTTAGGCGGCGGTGTGTTCGATTATATAAGAGGACTTGACGACAGGATAAAGGCGAAGCCCTGTCCCGACGGTGCGCTTGACGTAGCTGAAAAGCTGGGCGTACAGCCCTGCGAGGTGCTGTACATAGGCGACAGCGGAGTCGATATGCAAACCGCCGTAAATGCAGGCTTTACCTCCTGCGGAGTTTTGTGGGGCTTTCGCACCGAAAAGGAACTTCGTGACAACGGTGCAAAGTATATCGCCCGTAAGCCCGCAGACATTCTTGAAATAATGAGCAAGTGAGGACAGAGTGAGGATAGTATGAGAAAACAGTTTCTTGAGATAGGTAAGATAGTAGCAACGCAAGGACTTGGCGGCGAAGTCAGAGTACAGTATTACTGCGACAGCGCCGATGTTATATGCAGCTTTGACAGGCTGTTTTTGGGAAAGGACAAGCAGGAGCTTGAGGTCGAAAAGGCACGTCCCCATAAAACTCTCGCCGTGCTTAAGCTCGGCGGTATAGATAATGTTGACGAGGCTAAGACGATAGTCGGCAAAATGCTGTATATAGATCGTGATGATGTAGAACTGCCCGAGGGCGTAAACTTCATTCAGGATCTTATCGGCCTTGAAGTCCGTGACGCAGATACGGGCAAGGTTTACGGCAAGGTCACAGACATATACCAGCACGGTGCGGCGGATGTATACGAACTTAAGACCCCCGACGGCAAGGAACTGATGTTCCCTGCAATTCCTGAGGTTCTGCTCGAAAAGAATATAGATGACGGCTATCTTGTTATAAGACCGCTTGACAGCTTGTTTGACGAAGAATAAACGGAGAACCTATGATAAGGATTGATATAGCTACCCTCTTTCCCGATATGTGCGAATCGTACCTGTCTGAAAGCATAGTCGGCAGAGGAAGAAAAGCAGGCCATATAGATATACATTGTCACAATATCCGTGACTATGCCGGAAACAAGCATAACCGTGTCGATGACAAGGCTTACGGCGGCGGCACGGGTATGGTTATGCAGGCACAGCCTATATATGACTGCATAACCGCAATAAAGCAGGAGTCGGATGCTTCTCCCCGTGTGATATATATGTCGCCGCAGGGCAGAGTGCTGACGCAGAATATTGTAAAGGAGCTTGCCGCAGAGGACAGCCTTATAATACTTTGCGGACATTATGAAGGTGTTGACCAGAGAGTGCTTGACGAGCTGAATGCGGAGGAGATTTCGGTAGGAGATTACGTTCTGACCGGCGGCGAGCTTCCTGCGCTTATACTGACCGATGCGATAGCAAGACTTCAGGACGGAGTGCTACCCAACAGCGATGCCTACAGCATAGAGAGCCATTATAACGGTCTGCTTGAGCATCCGCAGTATACCCGTCCGGAGATATGGCACGACAGAGCCGTTCCCGCTGTTCTGCTGACAGGCGCACACGATGCCGTTGCAAAATGGCAGGAAGAAACCGCCCTTGAGGTTACCCGCAGAAAACGTCCGGATATGCTGTATGACCACCGTGTGAACGGCGAGCCTTACGCAAGATATATCCGTGTGTTCGTACCACATAAAGAACGTGAATACGATATAGTCGCCTTTATGAAGATGATATTTCACAGGCGTATTCTCACAAACCGTGAGCAGAAGATATTAAAGCGTATGATGCCGGTGCTTGATTCACTGCCGACACCGCCCGAATGCGAAGAAAACAGCCGTATATGGCTGAATGCGAAAAACGCAGGACGTATTCTCGATATGTACGCTCCGCTTTTTGATATGCTGAGAGAGCACGGTATAGATTACCGCATAGAGTACAGCGACACCCCCGACGGAAAGCCCGTTGCCGAAAACGAAAATTTCACCGTGTTCGCATAAAATCGTATACGAAAGCCGCCGATGAGCTGCTCGCCGACCGGATAATTCGTCACATAATAATACAAAATCAGAAGGATATCGAGGATTAAAAAGCATCTTGTGCAATATGCTGCCCTTAAGAAATAATGTCGTCTTATTCTCTTTTCATCTTTAAAAGCGGCACAAATTCGTATTCTGTGATTTTTTCGCCGGTAAGGCTGAATCCGTTGCGGCGATAAAAATCTATTCCACGCTTGTTGTATTCAAGCACCCACAGCTCATTGACGGCAAAATTGTTGATAGCATAACCGAGAAGCTCTGCGCCTATGCCCTGATTCTGAAAAAGCGGCTCTACATACAGCTTTTCGACCTCATTGCCCGAAATGCGTATAATGCCTTTTATTACACCGTCGTCATAGACAAATGTGTTTTTAAGTGCGGCTGAGCCTGCGGAATATTCTTTGGCAGTGTCAAGAACGTTCAGTTCACCGAAGTAAAAGGCGTCATTTCTGAAAAACGGGTAGAAATTTACCCTGTAATTTGTGACGATTATTTCTGCGATGCGTGAAGCATCGGACTCGGTTGAGTGGCGTATATGTGTCATTTCTGTTCTCCGTTGGATTATGATTAAAGCCGTTGCGGTGTTCCGTAACGCCTTTAGTGCTATATGCTGATTACTTTATATCAAGCGCTGATTTAAGCTCGTCAACCTTGTCTGTCTTTTCCCATGCAACGTCAAGGTCTGTACGTCCCATGTGACCGTAAGCGGCAAGAGGTCTGTACTTTGTATTTCTTAAATTCAGTGAGCTGATTATCGCACTGGGGCGAAGGTCGAACACCTTGCTTACAGCGGCTGAAATTTCGCTGTCGGGCTTTATGCCTGTGCCGAATGTATCAACAAAGACAGATACGGGCTGTGCAACGCCGATAGCATACGCAAGCTCAACCTCGCAACGCTTTGCTATGCCTGCGGCTACAATGTTCTTAGCAACGTGTCTTGCGGCGTAAGCGGCAGAACGGTCAACCTTTGTGGGATCTTTTCCCGAGAATGCGCCGCCGCCGTGTCTGCCGACACCGCCGTATGTATCTACTATTATCTTTCTGCCGGTAAGACCGCTGTCGCCCTGAGGACCGCCTACTACAAAGCGTCCTGTGGGATTTATCAGCATCTTTGTGTTCTCGTCAAGCAGTGAAGCGGGAACGGTAGTCTTTATAACCTTTTCGATAATATCGGCTCTGAGCTGTTCCTGCGTAACGTCAGCCTTGTGCTGTGAGGAAACAACTACAGTGTCAATTCTTGAGGGAGTGCCGTCCTCATTATATTCTACCGTTACCTGCGTCTTTCCGTCAGGGAGAAGATAGGGTATCTCGCCTGACTTTCTTACTGCTGTGAGCTTCTTTGAAAGTGCGTGAGCAAGGGAAATCGTAAGGGGCATAAGCTCCTCGGTTTCATCACACGCATAGCCGAACATCATACCCTGATCGCCTGCGCCTGTGTCAAATTCATTGTTATCTCTGCCCTCAAGAGCGTTGTCAACGCCCATAGCTATATCGGGGCTCTGCTTGTCAAGGGTCGTGAGGATAGCGCAGGTCTTGTAGTCAAAGCCGTAGTCGCTGTTATCGTAGCCTGTTTCCTTTATGACATCTCTTGCTATTGCAGGAATGTCAACGTTTGCCGTTGTCGTAATCTCGCCCATAATCAGAACCATACCTGTTGTGGCGCAGGTTTCGCAGGCTACACGGGCGTTCTTGTCCTGTGCTAATATCGCATCAAGCACACCGTCTGAGATCCTGTCGCAGATCTTGTCGGGGTGACCCTCTGTTACGCTTTCGGAAGTGAATAAGTATTTTGCCATTGATTTTTCCTTTCATATAGCGGTTTTAAACCGTATCCCATACGCATATACCTGCGTAAAACTGCATTAAAAAAAGCCCCTTTCGGAGCTTGCTGACTGCCTGCTCCTCATCTTTCGGTCACAGCCCTTGCCGTGCCGTAGGAATTAGCACCATTTTTCGCAAAGAAAGCTCAAGCGAAACGGTTGCTGGGTTTACGGAGCCTGACTCCCGATCTGCGTTTTAATGCAGAAAATGTAAACCGCTCTTGATAAGGGATTTTTCCGATTGATATTGTAGCATAAGCAAATGCGTTTGTCAAGTAAAATGAGAATAATTTTTATTTTAACGGCATTGAAATTTATAGGGAGTTAAAAATGTCGGAATACACTATAAATAAATATAGAACGGCTGTTGAATTGTACCGTGAAAAATGGTATAATTTAATAGAGTGACGATTTCAGGAAACAACGGACGAAAGGTTGCAAGGAATTACAATGAGTTTTGTTACGCTGAGCGATATTACAAAGCAGTACCGTATGGGCGATATAATAATCAACGCAAACGATAAGGTCAGCTTTGACATTGAAAAGGGCGAATTCGCAATAATCGTAGGACCGAGCGGTTCGGGAAAGACTACGGTGCTTAATATACTGGGCGGTATGGATACCGCTACATCGGGCAGTTTTTATGTAGACGGAAGTAAGATAAGCGGTTACAGCAGAAAAGAGCTTATCGATTACAGAAGATACGATATAGGATTTATATTCCAGTTCTATAATCTCATCCCGAACCTTACGGCAAAGGAGAATATTGAGCTGTCTACTCAGACGGTGGAGGACTATATCCCTGCTGTAGAGATACTGGAAAAGGTCGGACTTACCGACAGAATAAACAACTTCCCGGCTCAGCTTTCGGGCGGTGAACAGCAGAGAGTGGCTATAGCGAGAGCGCTTGCGAAAAAGCCCAAGCTGTTGCTGTGCGACGAGCCTACGGGTGCGCTTGATTACAACACCGGCAAGATGATACTGAAATTGCTTCAGGACACCTGCCGCAGTGAAAATATGACTGTAATACTCGTAACGCATAATACGGCGATATGCCCTATGGCTGACAGAGTCATACATATGAAAAGCAGTAAGGTGAGCGAAATAGTCGTAAACGAGCATCCGACACCCGTTGAAGAAATAGAGTGGTAAGCGTGGAAAGGGAACGGATATGAAAAATGCAATGCTGAAAAATGCGTTTGCCGAGATGAAGAAAACGAAAAGCCGTTTTCTTTCGATATTCGGTATAATCGCTATCGGCACAGGATTTTTTGCGGGACTTCTGCAGAGCGCTCCTGCGATGAAGGTATCGTCGGATCATTATTACGACAGGACTTCCCTGTCGGATATCAGGCTGGTATCTACATACGGATTTGACGATAACGATATAGACGCTTTGAAAAAAGGGCTTCCGGATGTTGATGTTTATCCCGGATATTTCACGGACGCATACGTCAACACGGATTCGGGCGAAAAGAAGGTCGCAAGGGTATATTCTCTTGACAAAACGGGTGAAAACAATCCGTACAGCTCTTTGCAGATAGTTGACGGCAGACTTCCCGAAGAAGAAAACGAGTGCGTTATCGACAGCGGTAAACTGCTTGCTCATTATAAAGTCGGGGACAAGCTGACACTGTGCGGAGATGAAGACACGGATATAGACGGAACTTTGTCGGTCAAGGAATTTACTATAGTCGGAAAATTTGCATCGCCGATGTATATATCCGACGTGGAGCGTGGAAACACGACTATAGGAAGCGGTTCAGTCTATATGATATGCTATATACCGGAAAGCTGTTTCAAGACAGAGGTATATACTCAGGTTATGATAAACTCGGATGAACTAAGGCAGTACAGCTGTTACAGCGATGAATATGAGGACGCCCGTGACGCTCTTGAAAAGAAGATACAGAAAATAGCGGATGTAAGAGAAGAAGAGCGTTTTGACGAAATAGCAGGCGATGCAAAGAAGGAACTTGACGACGGGCAGAAGGAGCTTGATAAAAAGAAGAACGAAGCATACGCAGAAATAGAGAAAAACGAAAAGAAGCTGTCTGACGCAAAAAAACAGCTTGACGAAGCAAAGCCTCAGCTTGAAAGCGGCAAGAAAACGCTTGATGAATCGAAAAAACAGCTTGATGAGGCAAAAAAGGAGCTTGACACAAACGGGTCTACCCTGACGGCGACAAAAGAGGTGCTTGACAGTACAAAGAAAAAACTGGACGAAACGAAGCTGCAGCTTGAAGCCGGAAAGAAAACGCTTGACGAAAGCTATATACAGCTTGTTACGGCTAAAATACAGCTTGAAAACGCAGACTCACAGTTGAAGTCGAGCAAGGCTCAGCTTGACGATGCAAACGCAAAGATAACAAGTCAGCAGGCAATGATAAATACGAGCCGTGATACGCTGGAGGATTCCTACAAGAAGGGTAATATCACCAAAGAGGCGTATAATGCCGGCATAAAACTGCTCGACAGCTCGCAGGCGGAGCTTGACAAGCAGAAGAAACAGTATGAAAGCGGACTTGAGCAGTATAATGACGGGCTTAAGCAATATAATGACGGAAAGCTGCAGTACGAAATCGGTTATGCCAAATATGAGGACGGAAAAAAGCAGTACGAGGACGGATATTCTCAGTACACAAGCGGACTTGCACAGTACGAAAGCGCAAAGGCACAGTATGACGCAGGAAAGGCTCAGTATGACGCAGGATACGCACAGTATGTTTCGGGCAAGGCAAAGTATGACAGCGGTAAAGCGGAGTATGACAAGAATTATGCCGATTATGAAAAGGGCATGAAGGAGTATAACGAGGGCAAGACGGCTCTTGAAACAGCGAAAACCGATGCGGACAAGCAGTTTGCCGATGCTCAGAAGAAGATAGACGACGGCAGGGAGAAGCTCGAAAAGACGAGCAGACCTGAGTGGTATCTGTTTACCCGTGATGATAATCCGGGATACAGTGAATACGGTCAGAATGCCGAAAGAATAGGCAATATAGCTATGGTGTTCCCCCTGTTCTTTGTAATGGTGGCGGCACTTGTATGTCTTACCACGATGACACGAATGGTAGAGGAACAGCGTACTCAGATAGGAACGCTCAAGGCGCTCGGCTATAAAAACGGTGCTATTATATTCAAATATCTGCTTTATGCACTGACAGCGGCAACGGTAGGCGCTGTATCGGGTATGCTTGTGGGAATGAAGATATTCCCGGCAATCATTATTACCGCATACGGAATGATGTACGTTATCCCCGATATTCTTCTGCCGTATGACTATATACTTATGATATGTACCACAGGGGTATCTGTACTGCTTACTGCGGTCACGGTCTATTTCTCGTGCGGCGGCATACTTCACGACTGCCCTGCGGCACTTATGCGGCCGAAAACACCAAAGAGCGGTAAGAAGATACTGCTTGAACGCATAGGCTTTATATGGAACAGGCTTTCGTTCAGCTATAAGGTAACGATGCGTAATATATTCCGCTATAAGAGAAGAATGCTTATGACGATAGTGGGCATTGCAGGCTGTACAGCGCTTGTGCTGACGGGATTCGGAGTGTATGACAGCGTAAATGATATTCTGCAAAAGCAGTTCGGCGAGATAAGCAATTATACCGGTATTACCGCTTATGACAATACAGCGACCGACGAACAGACAGCTAAGATAGGAAAGATGCTTGAGCGTTATGACTGCGAGGGCAACAGGATATATCAAAAGCAGATAACGGTATATAACGGCAAGAAAAGCACAGAAGCGTATATATTCGGCGGAGCGGACAACGAAACCATCGCACAGTTTGTGACGGTAAAGGACAGACGGACAGGCGAGCAGTACACGGTAACCGACGACGGCGTTATAATAAACGAGAAGCTGGCATCTTTGCTCGGCGGTATAAAGAAAGGCGATACGGTAACGATAGCTTTGTCGGAAACGAAGCGAGTTACTGCTACGGTAACCGAGATATGCGAAAACTACGCCCATCACTATGTGTATATAACGGAAAAGCTGTACAAGGAGCTTAGCGGCGAGGAAGGACTGCCGTATAACTGCTTCTTCTTCAACTCTGAGGACGGCGACGATATGACCGAAAGTGACAGGGACGAGCTTGCACAGGAGCTTATGAAGATAGACGGAGTTATGGGAGTGAGCTTCAAGACAAGCGTTGCAGGAACATTCAGTTCTATGCTCAAATCACTGCTTTTTGTAATAGTGGTTCTTATAGTGAGTGCAGGTGCGCTTGCGTTCATTGTGCTTTATAATCTTACGAACATCAATATAAACGAGCGTATAAGGGAGATCGCATCGCTCAAGGTGCTTGGCTTCTATGATAAGGAAGTATCAATGTATGTGTTCAGGGAAACGGTGATACTTACCCTTATAGGAACAGTGACGGGCATGGTATTTGGAAGATTCCTTGTTGACTTTGTTGTAAAGACGGCTGAAATTGATATGGTTATGTTCGGCAGAACGGTGCATCCGATGAGCTTTGTATTCTCGGGTCTTATAACGATATGCTTTGCCGTGATAGTAATGCTGTTTATGCACAGACGGCTTATGAAGGTCAATATGGTCGAGGCACTCAAGAGTGTTGAATAATATTTCGGCGTTAGCCGGGAGGTTGATAATATATGAAGATAAGTAAGGCGATTGTTGCCGCTGTAGGTGCGGCGGCTGCCGTAGGTGCGGCTGTATACGCCAAGAAAAAGCTGGAGGAAACACAGACTCCGCTCAGAAAGAAAAGCCTGACCGTATGGAAAAACGGCGGGGTAACTCATAAGGAGATAATCAGAAAGCCTATAAGCGAGGAAGAACAGACCGATGCGATAAACAGCCGTATTGATGAGGCTGTACGCCGGTATAAGCCTATGTCCGAAAGGGATAGCGGCGAAACCGAAACCGAGCCTGAGATAGTGCCTGTCAATTTTACATTTACTCAGAGTGAAGATGACGACGATACCGGTGTCAGCTTTGAGCGTGTATTCGACCATTTCAACAGGCTTGAATCGTCCGTCGGTAATGACGGCGAGGATGTAGGCGAAAGCGGCAAAAAAGCTGAGGATACAGCGGAAGAAGCCTTACCCGCAGTAACGGCAACGGCAGTTGAGGAAAATTTTGACGAGCAAGCCGGAATGCCGAAGCAGATGCTGCTTGAAAATGGGATAATGACATCCGCTCCGATAGCTAATGCGGTTCAGGAGCTTGCGGAAATGCCGTCTGTTATACAGGATAATGAAGAAATTGAAGACGTAAGACTGCCTGTTGATGAGAGCATTTTCGATTTATATGCAAGCGAGCCTGTCGAGGAGGCTGTAAAGGCTTTTGAGGAAATAGCACAGCAGGAAGAAACCGCCGACAGCGAAATTGACGATGAACAAAATGACACTGCTACCGAAGGACCTGTAAGCGAGCCTGTCGAGGACGCTGTAAAGGCATTTGAAGAAATAGCCGAGCAGGAAGAAACTGCCGACATTGAAACTGAAATTGACAGCGAACAAAATGACACCGCTACCGAAGAAGCTGTAAGCGAGCCTGTCGAGGATGCAGTAAAGGCATTTGAAGAAATCGCCGAGCAGGAAGAAACCGCCGACAGCGAAATTGACAGCGAACAAAATGACACCGCCACCGAAGAATCCGTAAGCGAGCCTGTCGAGGATGCAGTAAAGGCTCTTGAAGAAATCGCCGAGCAGGAAGAAACCGCCGACAGCGAAGCTGAAAGCGAACAAAATGACATTGCCGCCGAAGAAGCTGTAAGCGAGCCTGTTGAGGACGCAGTAAAGGCTTTTGAAGAAATAGCCGAGCAGGAAGAAACCGCCGACAGCGAAGCTGAAATTGACAGCGAACAAAATGACACCGCTACCGAAGAAGCCGCAAGCGAGCCTGTCGAGGATGCGGTAAAGGCTTTTGAAGAAATAGCCGAGCAGGCAGAAACTGCCGACAGCGAAACCGAAAGCAAACAAAATGACACTGCCACCGAAGAAGCCGTAAGCGAGCCTGTCGAGGACGCAGTAAAGGCTTTTGAGGAAATCGCACAGCAGGAAGAAACTGCCGACAGCGAACAAAATGATACTGCTACCGAAGAAGCCGCAAGCGAGCCTGTCGAGGATGCGGTAAAGGCTTTCGAAGAACTCGCCGAGCAGGAAGAAACTGCTGACAGTGAAGCTGTAATTGACGATGAACAAAATGACACTGCCACCGAAGAAGCCGTAAGCGAGCCTGTCGAGGATGCGGTAAAGGCTTTCGAAGAAATCGCCGAGCAGGAAGAAACTGCCGACAGCGAAACTGAAATCGACAGCGAACAAAATGACACTGCTACCGAAGAAGCCGCAAGCGAGCCTGTCGAGGACGCAGTAAAGGCTTTTGAAGAAATAGCCGAGCAGGAAGAAACCGCCGACAGCAAAATTGACGATGAACAAAATGACATCGCTACCGAAGAACCCATAAGCGAGCCTGTCGAGGACGCAGTAAAGGCTCTTGAAGAAATAGCCGAGCAGGAAGAAACCGCCGACAGCGAAGAAAAGTCGCTTGAAGAACAGTTCCACGCTATAATGGCAGAGGAAACCGCAAGCGAGCCTGTTTCTTCTGTTCGTACAGCCGAGTCTGTAGAGGATGCATTGAAAGAATTCGGCGACTTTATAGGAATATCCGAAACCGCTGACAGCACCGGAAGCGCCGGAAGCACCGGAAGCATCGAAGATATTTCGGACGACGATCTTGAACAGACAAGCGGTATTTTTGAGGAAAGTACATTATCCGATGAGCTGTCCGAAACTCCGGACGAGCCGATTGACGCTGACGAAAAGCCGAGAACTATGGACTTCTTCGATTTGCCGGACGAAGCATATACGCCTGTACAGCTTACCGAAGAAAAGCACGATGAGAATGTTGCCGAGGTAGAGGATCTGTTCGGAAATCTGCTTATGGATGATGAGCCTGAGGTAAAGAAAACATTTAACGATCCATCAGAGGTATTTTCACTGTTCGATACGGCTGACGGCGGACAGGACGATTTCGACAAGTACAGCGATGAAAAGATTGAGGAAGAAAACGAGAAAAAGAAGACCAGCGATACAAGAAAGTACATAGCGCAGGATATTGCGGATAATATCGCATCGTTTGCACAGCTGCTTGAACCGCTCAATGCCATCAAGGAGAACAAGATACGCAGTAAGAGCGGTATACTGTTCGACTGGGAAATGAGAATACAGGCGCTTATAGGCGATTTGCCGATAAAGACGTACTGGAGAAACAACTTCCGCAATTATGAGATATGGAGCGATGAAAAGTGCATGGAAAAGGCAGGCGAGCTGCTCTCTATGCTTGAGCTTGTCGGAATAGTGCGTGATAAGGCAAAAGAGGTCGTGATAGACAAGGATACGCTTGATTTCTATTCGGCACAGAGCGAGCATCTCAACAACGATTTCCATATAGGTGAAACTGTCGTTGTTACACGGCCGTGCTGGAAAATAAACGGACACCCTGCAAGAAAGGGCGAAATTGCCAAGAAAGCACCGTTTGCGGAATTCAGCCGTAAGAAAGTATCACCGCTTGAAACTATGCTGAGAGAAAACAGCTGTTCTGACGGGGATGTTAATATTCCCGTTACGGAGGACAATTTCTGTACATACGACCGTGATATACCTTATGTAAAGAGGGCAATCGCCGAAGGCTTCTGCAAGTGCGCAGTAAGACGTATGGAGGACGGAGGCGCTCTGGCATTCTTCTATGAGGTTATTGCGGAGGGCGAAAATGTTCACTATTCGCCGTGTACGCTGAGATTCGAGGTAAACATTGACAAGAATGCAAATGTTGTCGGAAGATTCAGAAGCGAAAAAGTGTAAAAAGGAAAAGTGATATGTATACAAAAAGGCACCGCCAAAGCGGTGCTTTTTTCGTTTCACTTCACAATTGACTATGGGTGCGGAATATGTTAAAATCTATAACGTAAAAAGAATATTGGTTTAATTGGAAACGCACATCCCCCGGATGATAACGAACAACACAATAAAGTGCAAATTGTTATTATCAGGAGGAATTTTTTATGCCAAAAAACTTATTTCAGGAAATCGTGTTTACCGTTATGATGGTGTTCGTTATGGTGTACGCCATGATATGCTATAATATAGCACTTAATATCGGCGGCATGACAAACGAGGTCTTTTTACTTGCTTTCAAGGAGCTTGTGATAATGGGACCTATTGCTTTCGTGCTTGATATTTTTTTAGTCGGCAGGATAGCAAAGTACAAGACTTTTAAAATAATTAATCCTGAACGTGATAATCCGTTTTTCGTAGTTCTCGGTATCTCGGTTATTTTAGTTATCTTTATGTGTCCGCTTATGAGCCTTGCCGCAACTCTTCTGTTCAAAAATGCGGGAAGCGAAGTTATTGCGGTGTGGATTCAGACAACGATAACCAATTTTCCTATGGCTCTGTGCTGGCAACTCTTTTTTGCGGGTCCTGTTGTAAGAGCTGTTTTCTCGCTTATATTCAGAGAGAAGAAAGCTTTACAGAAGGATGAAACGAAAGAAATGCCTGAGGTAGAGGTACAGTAATATCAAAGCCACGATTTTTTATCATCGTGGCTTTAGTTATATTTATTTGCCGGATTTATTTAATCAGTGAAAAACCGAGAACTACAATTCCCAGTATTACAAGGATAATGCCGGTCACACGGTTAAGCGTTTCGGGACTTGCCTTATTCGCTATCTTTGCGGCTATTCTTGCAAAGATAAGCGTGAAGATTATGCAGAGGATGAACGGGAGCATATCCGGAAGTCCGCCTATCGCAAAGTGCGAAACAGAGCCTGTAAGCGCAGTGAATGTCATAATAAATACGCTTGTGCCTACAGCGGTCTTAAGCTCATAGCCCATAACGCTTGTGAGCAGGAGGAGCATCATCATACCGCCGCCAGCACCGATGAATCCGCAGATGAAGCCGACCATAATACCGCAGATGATTGACTTTATCAATACCGATTTTGCGGATCTTGCGCTCATATCGGCTTTTGTGGTCATTACAGGTCTTACTATGAATTTAATGCCGAGCAAAAGCGTCATGAATACTGAGAAATTGCCCATTGTAACCGACGGCACAAGGCTTGAAACGAAACTGCCGACAACCGTGAAAATAAGCACTGTTATCATCATCACAAGCCCGTTTTTAATATCAAGGTTTTTGTTCTTTCCGTATGTGTAAGCCGATACGGCACTTGCCAGAACATCTGAGGCAAGGGCGATTCCGACAGCGGTATACGGCTCTATACCGAGAAATGTAACAAGCATAGGTGTGATTACTGCCGCCGCACTCATACCGGCAAACCCTGTTCCAAGACCTGCGCCGAGACCTGCAAGCAGACAAACGGCGGTCGTTATAAGATATTGCATTATTTGTCGCTCCTTTTTCTGTTTATATTGTCCAGTATTTTAATATGGTATCTTTCAAATGCGGCGATTTCTTCATCGGTAAATCCGTCAAACAGAACAGCCGCAAAATCGCTTTGTTCCTTTTTGCCGTATGTGACAACAGGTTTTGCCTTTGTCGTCAGTGAAAGATGCACGCTTTTTTTGTTTCCGTCCTTATAAGTACCTGTCAGCAAGCCCTTTTCGCACAGTGATTTTACAGAAACCGAAACCTGCGATTTCAGTATACGGCGGACCTTTGAAATATCCGCCGCCGTGTCATAGCCGGGGTTGTTCGCAAGGAACATAATTATATCCGTTTCTGCGGCTGAGAGAGAAAACTTTGCCATGATGCGCTTTCTGTACACGCTGTATTCGTCCTCTGCGGCAGAGATGAAATTCCAGAAGCTGCTTGTAGTCATATTCCCGTCCTTTCTGTCGAAAGATAATATTGTTCAAATTTGAACAATATTATTATAGTTTAAAAATGAACAATTGTCAATAGCCGATGTTAAAATTTCCGCTTGAAATCACGGATTTGTTTTAAATACAAACATTTTTAAAACACCTCTTGACAAATATAAAAATAGTGTTATAATATATTTTAGCACTCAGAGTGATAGAGTGCTAAACCGATTGTGATCGGTGTAAATTCAGTATTATCGCCGCTAAGATAAGGCGCAGGCATAGAAAGGAAATGATTTTTATGGCAAAAAAGGCATTCAAGGCAGAATCAAAGCGTTTGCTTGATATGATGATCAATTCGATCTACACTCATAAGGAGATATTTCTGCGTGAGCTTATTTCAAATGCAAGCGATGCGCTTGACAAGCTGTATTTCAAGTCATTGACGGAGAATCTCGGCATAGAGAGAAAAGACCTCGGCATAGACCTTGCGGTTGACAAGGACAACCGTCTTATAACAATTACCGATAACGGTATCGGTATGACAAAGGACGAGCTTGAAAATAATCTCGGTGTTATCGCAAACAGCGGTTCATTCAAATTCAAGAACGACAATACCGATACAGAAAAGGATGACATAAACGTTATCGGTCAGTTCGGTGTAGGCTTCTACTCTGCTTTTATGGTAGCGTCTGAGGTTACTGTCGAGTCTAAGGCTTACGGCAGTGAGCAGGCATACAAGTGGTATTCGCAGGGTGTAGACGGTTATACTATCACAGACTGTGACAAGGAAGATGTCGGCACAAAGATAACCCTTAAGATAAAGGAAAATACCGAAGAAGAGGAGTACGACGAGTATCTTCAGGACTACAAGCTCCGTATGATAGTAAAGAAGTATTCCGACTATATCCGTTATCCTATCAGGATGGAAGTAAGTCATCAGCACCTCAAGGAAGGCACTGAGAACGAGTATGAAACACACACCGAGATAGAAACTCTCAACAGTATGGTGCCTATCTGGAACAAGAGCAAGTCTGAGCTTAAAGACGAGGATTATAATCAGTTCTACAAGGAAAAGTTCTTCGACTATGACGATCCTATCGCACATATCCACACAAAGGCAGAGGGTACAGCAACATATAACGCACTGATGTACATTCCGTCAAAAGCTCCCTTCGACTACTATTCAAAGGACTATGAAAAGGGCTTACAGCTTTATTCGAACGGTGTTCTTATAATGGATAAATGCCCCGATCTGCTCCCCGACTATTTCAGCTTTGTAAAGGGTCTTGTTGACTCTGCGGATTTGTCGCTCAATATCTCCCGTGAGATGTTGCAGCACGACAGACAGCTTAAGATAATCGAAAAGAGCCTTGAGCGTTCTATCAAGAACGAGCTTACAAAGATGCTCCGCAACGACCGTGAGAGATACGAAAAGTTCTGGAAGGTATTCGGTCTTCAGATAAAGTTCGGCGTATACAACGGCTTCGGCGCAGGCAAGGAATTGCTTAAGGATCTGCTGCTGTTCTATTCTTCATACGAAAAGAAGCTGGTAACTCTTGAAGAATATGTTTCAAGAATGAAGGAAGATCAGAAGTACATCTACTTTGCAAGCGGCGAAACGGTCGATAAGATAGACAAGCTCCCTCAGACCGAGCTTGTAAAGGATAAGGGCTATGAGATACTTTATCTTATCGACAGCGTTGACGAGTTTGCTTTACAGATGATGGTCGACTATAACGAAAAGCAGTTCAAGTCAGTATCCGCAGGCGACCTTGACCTTGAAACTCCCGAAGAAAAGGAAGAAATGAAGGCTAAGGCTGAGGAAAGCAAGGATATGTTTGCTTTCATGAAGGATTCTCTCGGCGGTAAGGTAAAGGATGTAAGACTGTCAAAGATACTGAAGTCCCATGCAGTATGCCTGACCAGTGACGGTCTGCTTTCAATAGAGATGGAGAAGGTGCTCAGCCAGATGCCTGCAGAGCATGACGCAAAGGCTGAAAAGGTGCTGGAAATCAATGCGGAGCATCCTATCTATGAAACGCTGAAAAAGCTGTATGAAACGGATAAGGACAAGCTGAAAACATACAGCGAGATTCTGTACGATCAGGCGCTTCTTGTTGAGGGTATGCCTATAGAAGACCCCGTTGAGTACAGCAACAAGATATGCTCGCTTATGGTATGATAATTATATCAAAAATATCGTAAGCTAAAAACGGTAACAAAAACGCTCCGACAGGTGTTCCTGTCGGAGCGTTTTCAGCTTATGTCAATAGATTTTCGGAAGCGATCCGAGAGTTAATGAATATTTGCTTGCGTACATTTTCTGTATGACCGATTTTTCAGTGTATTTTTCACTGTAATTACTGCCGTTAACGGTAAACTCGCCGCCCCATGTCATGAACCAGCTCCATAGTGCGTTTATGCTCACGGCGGAATCTATATCAAAGATACAGCCGTTTTCTGTGAGAGCCGTTATCTTTGTTTTACTGCCGTAGTTTATCGCCTGTTTGAAACGGCTTACCTGAGGATCGTAGACGTGATTTCCGGGATAGATGTCCTCGCCTACAATATCAACATATTCGTCACCCGGATACCAGTCGGCGCTCTGACCGTTATAGACCCAGATAAGATTGTTACAGCCGTATGTATTTGTCAGCTCTTTATAAAGGTATTTCCACAGCTTTTTGTAAGCGTCTGAGCCTTTTGCACCCCACCAGAACCAGCCGCCCGACGCTTCGTGCAGTGGTCGCCATATAACCGGTACGCCTGCTTTTTCAAGGCGCTTTAACTGCTTAGCTATTTCCTTGATATCACGGTCAAGCAGTTTCTTTCCTTTTGCGTCCTGACCGTTCATTACTTTTGCTATATCGAATTTGCTGCTTTGCGTATAGAATCCGCCCCACCAGCCGTCAGAACTGTTGGCGGTGCTGTTAAGGTATTCGGTCGGAGCGTTCCAGTGCCAGCACAATGTTACGATACCGCCCTTGTTGGCAAATTCTATTGCTTTTTCGACAGCAGAGGATGATGCGCCGAATGCTGTTCTTGACGGAGTGTAGTCCATCAGGTCGAGTCCGAGCAGGGCGGGGTAGTCGCCGGTAAGATTTTTTATCGCTTTGAATTCGTTGCCGTTTATTCCGCCGTCACACTGCTGACCTGTGATTACATATTTTCCGTAGCTGTCCTTAAGGAAACTGTACAGCTTCTTCGTGTTTGCGGTGGCATTTCGGTTTACAAGCGAAGATGTGACGTTATAGGTGCTGTTGCTTATTTTTGCACCCGTCTTTACTGTTATTTTATCAAGCTCTATCCAGCCCCATGACTTGATTATACGGATATTGTGGTCACCTTTTGTAAGGCTTACCGCACTTACGGTGTAATCCGAGAATTTATTGTTCTCGCTGGTGAAAGTGCCTACCTTCTTACCATCGGTATAAATGTCGTTTTCTTTGGAACCGCCGATGCCCATTGAGCGTATTACAATATCATAAATACCGTCTGACGGAACATTTATTTTAATCTGGCAGTAGGAGCGGTCGTTTTCGAACTTTCCTACCGACTTTCCGCCGGATGCGTTGCCGTCGGATATGACGGACATATCGTTTGACAGCTTTCCGTTTTCCGCTTCATAGGTTTTCGAAAAGCTCAGCGGCTTGTCGTCAGTCTGCTTTGCTGTTGTTGTGGTAGTCGTTGCGGAAGGCTTTTTCGTTGTAGTCGTTGCGGAAGGCTTTTTGGTGGTATCGGCGGCGGTTGCAGACGCAGGCTTGTTTGTTGCTGAACCTGTGTTGTTTGCGGGCTTGCTTGACGTAACGGCAGAAGAACTGCTTTCCTGCTTGTTTGTCGAAGGCTTTGACGTTTCAGAAGAAGCATCGGACGAGCTGTTTTGCTTGTCTGAGCTGTCAGCCGATGAACTGTTTTGCTTGTCTGAACTGTCAGCCGATGAACTGTTCTGCTTGTCTGAACTTGTTTTATCAGAAGTGTCTGACGAGGTATCGTAAGACGAACCGCTGTCGGAGGAGGTATCCTGCGATGCGTTTTCGGCAGAAGATACTGTCGAAGCTGATGATGAGCTGCCGGCTGACATGGTGCCGTTATCGGCACTGCAGCCGCAGGCGGATATTATTACTGCCGCACATAAGATAAGGGAGATGATGCGTTTTTTCATTTTTCTTTTCCATTTCCATTTCCGTTTGCCTGCCGTAAACGTGATAAGACAGGGCTTGTATTCGATTGCAATATGATTATACTATATAAGCACACAAAAGTCACGCCCATATTTTTCTTGGTGCAAAATCCGTGATTATCACCAATAGTGGCTACGAGGATTTATCACATATTCACAAAACAGCAAAACAAGTCTTGCAAATTTAACTTAAATGGTGCATAATACTTGTGTAAAGGTTTACATAAAAATTAAGCAAGTCTGCTTTAATAAGAAAGGAATAAGAAATGAAGTACAGAAAAATAACAGCGGTCATACTTGCAGTAGCAACAGCAATATGCGCCGCAGGCTGTAACGGAAACGATAATTCGGGAACATCGTCAAGCGGTGATGTGACCTCATCGGGCAGTGGTGACAGCAGTATGACAAGCGATAATACAACATCGGGCGGCAATTCGGGAACAGCGCAGGCGCAGTTTACGTTCAGCCAGGTAGCTATGGGTGGCGGCGGATTCGTAAGCGGCGTATTTGCAACAAGCGAGCAGGGCTTATACTATGCCCGTACAGACGTCGGCGGTGCATACCGTTATAATAAGGATACTCAGAAGTGGGAATCAATGTCTTACGATATCAGCGAGGAAGACAGAGGTCTGCTTGGTATAGACGGCCTTGCATTCGGAGAAAAAGATCCTAACAAGGTATATATGCTTGCAGGTACGGAGTATTTCAGCAACGGCAAAACCTGCCTCTTATACTCCGATGATTACGGCAAAACGTGGAACCGTACCGAACTTACCGAAATGATAACGGCGCACGGAAACGGTATGGGCAGAGGAAACGGCGAGCGTATTGCGGTTGACCCCAAGAACAGTGACATAGTATATGTCGGCGGAAGAACAGGCGGTATAATAAAGTCGACCGACGGCGGAAAAACGTTCACTGCGCTTGATATGGGAACAAAGACGACAACGTCAAACGGCAACGGTATATGCAGTATCATAATCGACCCGAAATCGGGCGATGACAGTGCCTCCACAACGATATATGCGGCTATCTCCAGAACTCAGGAGGATAACCTTTATAAGTCTACAGACGGCGGTGCTACATGGAGTCCTGTAGCAGACGCATCCAAGGGTCTTTTTGTGCAGAGAATGAAGTATAACGGTGACGGCAAGATAGCTGTTACCTATGCGAGTGCGGAAGGTCCGTGGAACAACAACAGAACGAGCGGCGGCATAAAACTGCTTGATATGTCGAACGACACATTTACGGATATCACACCTGTAAAGAAGTCATATGGCGATATAGTTATCGATCCTGCAAATCCCGACAGAATGGTTGCCTGCACGGAGAACATATATGTTCCTCAGCCAAACGGTCAGTTCGGTGATGAATTCTATGTTACTACGGACGGCGGCAAGAATTGGACGCTTCTCAACGAAAAGATGAAGATGAGTGACGGCGGAGTAGAGTGGATCTCGACCGCATCTATGCACTGGTGCAGTTCTATGGCTATCGACCCCAACAACACGAACAAGGTAATGGTGGTATCCGGTAACGGTATATTCACCTGCGATAACATCTGGGATGAAAGCCCCGAATTCTACTTCTTCTCAAAGGGCATAGAAGAAACTGTTCCGTATGATATAATCAGCATACCCGGCGGTAAGCTGGTAAGCGTTATAGGCGACTATGACGGCTTTGTACAGGATAGTGCCGAAGAATACGGTATGGTACACAACAGCGTTGCAGGTTCAATGTCCGGTCTTGCGGTAGCGGCAAAGGCAACTGATATATGGGTAAAGTGCGGCGGCAGTGAGAGTGCGGCAGGCTTCTGGTATACTCTTGACGCAGGCAAGAAATGGGTGAATGTTACCGTTTCGCCGCTTGAGAGCGGAAATGTGGCATACGGCGGCTATGTGGCAGTTTCTGCTGACGGAAAGAGATTCTTCTGGGCACCCGGAAACGACAGCAGCATCTACTATTCTGACGATCAGGGCAAGACCTGGATAAAGAGCGAGGGCGGAGTAGGTTCAAAGAAGATTATCTGCGATCCCGTAAACCCCGATTATGTATATGCCGCAAGCGGCGGTGCGTTCTTCTACAGCGAGGACGGCGGAAAGACGTTTACTCAGAATATGACGCTTTCTGTATTCGCTGCGGCAAGACCCGTGGTTGCACCCGGCAAGGAGGGCGTTGTGTACTATCCTTCAATGGGACTTCAGGTATCAACAGATAACGGCAAAACGTTCACAAGAATGGATTCTTTAGCCGCTTGTATGGCGGTAGGTCTTGGCAAGGGCAAGACGGACAGCGATCCTTATACCATATTCGTATGGGGCAAGCCCACAAACGATGATTCCATAGGTCTTTACTGGTCTGAAGATGAGGGTAAGACATGGAGCAAGGTAAGCGATGATCAGCATCAGTTCGGCGGCCCCGGCAACGGATATTTTGTTGTAGGCGATATGAACAAATACGGCAGAGTTTATATGAGCACAGTAGGACTCGGCGTTGTATACGGGGATCTTGTGCAGTAAGCAGGACAAAAAGATAAAGTATAAGCGGAGCAGATTTCCACCTGCTCCGCTTCAGTCTGTCGATAAACCTCTTGCTTATTTAAAAACGGGGTCGCAGGGGCGAAGCCCCCGACAGGGACTAGGGGCGGTAGCCCCAGTAATATAGCCCCTTCCCACGGGGAAGGGGTTTGGGGTTAGGGATAGAGAATTTGCTCCATTTTTATAAAAATGGACTTTTTCTACAATCTGAAGCGGAGTAGATTTCCATCTGCTCCGCTTCAGATTTATCGTTTATTTACTTTGCAGTCTTGCACGGATTCTTGCAAAGAGTGACTTTCTCGGCTCTTTATAGAGCTTTTGTGCCTGCTCGGCTTCCTGATACGCACGTTCATAGAACAGCTTGTGTACCTCTGTGCGTTCCTCGCCCGGCATAGCTCTTTTATGGCGGTAGATTCCGTCGCTTCCCTGCACACGAGCCTTGACGTTATCCTTGAGCATCGTGTTGAATATATCAACCGCCTTATCGGCAATTATCTTATCCTTCAGCGGTACGGCAACCTCCACACGTCGCTCGGTATTTCTGGTCATAAAGTCTGCGGAGGAAATATATACCTTCCTGCGTTCGCCCTTGCCGAAAATATAGATACGGCTGTGTTCGAGGAAACGTCCGACTATTGAAATGACCGATATGTTTTCGGTGTAACCCGGCACTCCTGCGATAAGACAGCAGATACCTCTTATTATCAGTTCTATTTTTACTCCCTGACAGCTTGCTTCTATCAGCTTGTCTATAATATCCTTGTCGGTGAGCGAGTTCATTTTAAGGCCGATATAGCCGTTAGTACCGTAGGTTATCTCATTGTCGATCATTTCCACAATGCGTGACTTGAGGCATTTCGGTGCTACAAGCAGTGTTGTACTGCTCTCAACTGTCGTACCGAGCGACAGTGCGTTGAACACGGTGCTTGCGTCCGCACCTATGTCCTTATCCGATGTCATCAGCGTAAGGTCGGTGTAAAGACGTGAGGTTTTCTCGTTATAGTTACCTGTGCCTATCTGAGTATAATATCTGATGCTGCTTCCCTGCTTGCGTGTTATCAGCAGCAGCTTTGAGTGTACCTTCAGAGCGTCAAGACCGTATATTATCTTAACGCCTGCCTCTTCCATCTTCTTGCTCCAGCCGATGTTGTTTTCCTCGTCAAATCTGGCACGAAGCTCAACAAGCGCCATTACCTGTTTGCCGTTTTCTGCGGCTCTTATGAGAGCGCTTACGATTTCGCTGTTTCTTGCAACACGGTAAAGCGTTATCTTTATGGAAGAAACGTAAGGATCGTCAGCCGCCTCATCAAGCAGACGCAGGAAGTTCTTGAACTTGTTGTAGGGGTACGACAGAAGTATATCGTGCTGTGAAAGCTGGGCGAACATACTCTCGTACGGGTTTACCATTATTGAATTCTGCGGAGAAACCTGATTGTAGAAAAGCTCGCTCCTGTTTTCAAGCTTATCCTCAAGTGCGGACATAAAGCCGAAATCAAGAGGACAGCTCTGCATAAACGAGAAGCTGTCTGACAGCTCAAGATAATCAAGCATACGTTTTACAAGTTCCGGTGAAGCATCATATGAAAACTCGGCTCTTACCGGCATCAGCTTCTTTCTCTTGCGGCACAGTTCTTCCATTACGTTTCTGAAGTCCATATCGTGATCGTAAAGAGCCTCGTTCACGTCAATGTCGGCATTTCTCGTGACACGCATGATACAGCGGTTTTCAACGAAGAAATTCGGGAACAGGGTATCAATGTAATGCAGTATCACATCTTCCGCCAGAACATATCTCAGATTCTGACCGGGCAGGAAAATAACACGGGGGAAATCCCTGTCGCATTCCGCACTCAATATTCCCACAAGCTGCTTTTTCTTTTCCTCGTTTTTGCTTTTGAGCAGAGTGCCGATATATATCGCTCTGTTCTTTAAGAACGGGAACGGGTGGTTCTTGTCTATAATGCTCGGAGAAAGTAAAGGGAGAATTTCTCTTTCGAAATACAGCCTTAAGAACAGCTTGTCGTCGCCCTTAAGGTCGGCGGGCTTTTTAAGCTCGGCATACTCGCTGAGCTTTGCCGAAACCTCTGAAAAGGCACAGTCCTTAATATAGAGCAGATCCTTTACCCTGCGTGCGATTTCCTTAAGCTGTCTTGCGGCGGTCATACCTGTCTTGTTCTCGCACTTGCTAGGGTCTACCAGATCCTGATCATACAGTGAGCCGACACGGACCATAAAGAATTCGTCCAGGTTGCTTGTGAATATTGATATAAACCTCATTCTCTCAAAAAGCGGAACATTTACGTCCTGCGCTTCTTCAAGTACACGCTGATTGAATTTCAGCCACGATAATTCACGGTTATCATAAACGTTGCTGTCTGTCATAAATTACCTCTTTTAATGGATCAAATACGGTCTGAAGGTGTAAAGGGAATGTAAAATATCCCGTAATATGAATATAACCGCCCGCTTTCACGGGCAGTTATTGTTCGTTCTTTACTTGTTTGCCTGTTCAAGCGACGCTCTTATAAAGTCCTTGAATAAGGGGTGTGATCTGTTGGGACGTGACTTGAATTCGGGGTGGAACTGTACAGCCACGAACCAGGGGTGAACGCTTCTCGGAAGCTCAACTATTTCAACAAGCTTTCCGTCGGGCGACTGACCTGCAATAACAAGACCGCTCTCTGTCAGCTGCTTGCGGAATACGTTGTTGAACTCATAGCGGTGGCGGTGTCTTTCATAAATAAGCTCATCGCCGTAAACCTCACGGGAAATAGTACCTGCTTCAAGCTTGCAGGGATATAAGCCAAGACGCATTGTACCGCCCATATCAACATCCTTCTGGTCGGGCATAAGGTCGATAACGTTCTGCTCGCCTTCGTGGAATTCGCTTGAATTTGCGTCTGTAAGACCTGCCACATGACGTGCAAATTCGATTGTAGCCATGTGCATACCAAGACAAAGACCGAGATAGGGCTTCTTATGCTCTCTTGCGTAGCGGACAGCCTCAATCTTGCCCTCGATGCCTCTGTCACCGAAGCCGCCGGGAACGAGAATGCCGTCGCAATCATGCAGAAGCTCGTCTGCCGTTTCGGGAGTAACCTCTTCTGAATTGATGAGTTTTATTTCAACGTGTGATTCGTTCTCGAAGCCTGCGTGACGCAGGGATTCCATAACGGAAATATAAGCGTCGGGGAGTGCAACGTACTTGCCTACAAGACCGATTACGGTATTCTTTGTGGCGTTGTACTGACGCTGAACCATATCCTCCCATTCCTTGAGATCGGGAACACGGGGATCAAGTCCGAGATGATCGCATACTACCTTTGCAAGACCTTCCTTTTCAAGCATAAGAGGTACTTCATAAAGAGAAGGAGCGGTAAGGTTCTGGATAACGTCCTGCTTGCGAACGTTACAGAAGCTGGCGATCTTATCTCTCATATCCTGAGGAATCTCCATCTCGCTTCTGCAAACGAGAATGTCGGGCTGAATACCGAGCGAGAGAAGCTCCTTTACACTGTGCTGTGTGGGCTTTGTCTTCATCTCGTTGCTGCCTGTGATGAAGGGGAGGAGAGTAACGTGGATATAAACAACGTTTTCTCTGCCTACATCCGAAACTACCTGACGGATAGCTTCAAGGAAGGGAGTGCTTTCAATATCTCCGACCGTACCGCCGATTTCGGTTATAACAACATCTGCGGTCGTTTCGGCTGAGTTTGCAACTCTGTATATTCTTGATTTGATTTCGTTTGTTATGTGGGGGATTACCTGAACCGTGCCGCCGAGATAATCTCCGCGACGTTCCTTGTTAAGAACCGTCCAGTAAATCTTACCTGTTGTTACATTGCTGTACTTTGAAAGGTTTTCGTCTATAAAACGTTCATAGTGACCGAGGTCGAGGTCGGTTTCGGCACCGTCGTCTGTTACGAAAACTTCACCGTGCTGATAAGGACTCATCGTACCGGGGTCAACGTTTATATAGGGGTCGAACTTCTGGATAGTTACCTTGTAACCTCTCATCTTGAGCAGTCTTCCGAGTGAAGCCGCCGTGATACCTTTTCCGAGTCCCGACACAACGCCGCCGGTGACGAATACATACTTTGTAGCCATTATTTTGTTCCTTCCCTTGAGCTTTTCCTGCCCGTCGTATTGATTTTATATGTCAATTTGAAAAATAAACACTACTCACTATTATACTAAATCCGTTCGGCTTTTTCAAGTGCTTTTCGATTATTTAAAGTTGCTTTACGGTGTACAAAATAAACAAATAACCTTTTTGGTATTTGTGCATATCGTTTAATTTTGAAAAAGTGTAGAAAATTTATGTGAAAAATGCTAAAATTAAAATAAGCATCTCTATAGTGTTTTTTTAATTTTGTACATATAAAGCCAGCAAAATCCTTGATTTTCTATAAAAGGAAAAAGATGCGAAAATCCCTTTGTTCAAAGGAAAGGAAAGTAAAAATGAAAAAGACTGTTTTGCGTGCCGCCGCAATAGCTGTAGTGCTTGCTATGGCAGGCTCTGCTTCCGGATGCTATTTTTTCCCGGAGGAAGAAAAATTGCTCGATCCGCCTGTGCTTAAGGTGGAGGATGTTACATATTCTACCTATAAGGCGGTAAAGAAGACTATAATAAACAAGGCGAGTGCGACCGGCTACTGCGTATCCGAGCTTCAGCAGGACTGTTCGTTTACAGAGCGTGACGGAACTCTTAAAACGATATATGTCAGAGCAGGAGATACGGTAAAGAAGGGCGACCTTATCGCCGAATACAACACAGGAGATCTTGAATACGAGATACGCACTCAGGAACTTAAGGTTCAGCAGGCGCAGAATACATACGGCTCAAGCGGTGCGGAGAATGACCGCTTACAGCTTGAGATTGAGAAGAATACACTGGCACAGCTTCAGAACGAGTACGATACCTCTAAGCTGTATGCGCCGTGTGACGGACTTGTCAGCTTTGCGGAGCGTATGAACGCCGGCTCGAAGGTACAGGCGTACAAGGTTATCGCCACAATAATAGATCCTGATAAGATATATGTAAAGGCGGCCATCAACGATGATAAAAAATTTAAAAAAGGTCAGGAAGTTACAATAACTATCGACGAGCAGGAGTACAAGGGTACTATAGTAAAAACGCCTGTTGAGGCAAAGGAACAGGGTGACGAGGATACAAGCTCGATATATGCCGAGTTCAAGGGCAGCCTGCCCGGCTTCAGCAAGGTGGGAACGGTTGCGGATATAAGCTATATCAAGGAACAGGCGGAAAATGCAATCGTAATACCGAAGTATCTTGTAAAGACGCTGTCGGGCAAGAACTATGTACAGGTCTATAAAGACGGAGTCAAGAAGGAAACGGATGTCGAAACAGGCATAAGCAATGCTACGGAGATCCAGATAGTATCGGGACTTTCCGAGGGTGACGAGGTTGTTGTCAAGTAAGACGGCAAACTGAACAGGCTTTACTTTCGGAAGGAATAATACAAGATGTTTACTTTATTATGGCGCAAAATGCGCAACACAAAATGGATGGTGCTGTGTCTTTTCATCGGCTTCCTGCTTGCCGCAGGTATGATGAGCACTATTCCGATATATATGGACGCATCCTTACAGCGTATGCTGATAAAGGATATGGAGCAGTACCAGATCGACAACAACAAATATCCCGGTCTGTATTCCGTTACAAAGACGCTTCAGATAACGACAGATACGAATACTCAGCAGGCAACGATAGACGATGTTGTATCAAAGTCGGATTCAAGGATAAATGCTATAGGAATCGCCTCGGAGAACAGCAAGACAACGCTTATTGACGATTGCCTTTATATCGTAAACGGCGAGCGTAACGGTTCGGAGCTGTCTACAAGGCTGAAGCTTATAGGAATGACCGACAGTCTTGACCATATGAAACTCGTCAGAGGCGAGCTGCCCTCAAAGACTGCTGTTGACGGCGTGTACGAGGGACTTGCTTCAGAGGATGCGCTCAAAACGCTCGGCATAAATATGGGCAATACATATAAGATAGTTTCGCTTGCGGCAGGTGTTGAGCCGTATTATGTGAAAATCACCGGCGTATATGAGCAGAAAACCGACAACGACAGCTACTGGGCAGAAACGCTCGACAGCTATCTCAATGCCATATTTGTTGATTACGATATGGTAAGAAACGACCTTATGCCCGCAGGCAGATTCAATGCGGTAAACATTGCAAGAAGATATTCTCTTGACTATCATACGCTTGATATGAACAGAATATCCGCTGTTACTGCGGAGCTTGAAAAGGACGATGCGTTCTATAAAGAGGCAGGGTATGCACACGAATTCAACGTTGCGGATATAATCGGCAACTATACCGAGCGTGCGGAAAAGCTTACCCGTATACTGTGGATACTCCAGATACCCGCAATGGTAATGCTGGCATTCTATCTGTTCATGGTATCTCAGCTGAACGTTGACAGAGAGCGTAACGAGATTGCCGTATTCAAGAGCCGTGGCGCAAGCTCGTGGCAGATATTCGGTATGTATGCCGCAGAGTCGGGCATACTCGGTATTGTAACGCTTGTGGTCGCACCGTTCATCGGACTTGTGCTGTGTCAGTTCCTCGGAGTATCAAACGGATTTTTAGAGTTCGTAAACCGCACGGGAATTGCCGCAAAGATAACCGGAATAAGCATTATTTACGCACTGCTTGCGGTAGTGGTATTCTTCCTCACCACAATGATACCGATTATCCCTGCGTCAAAGCTGACTATCGTACAGTATAAGCAGAGCAGGACAAAGGTCGTAAAGATGTCGCTGTGGGAAAAGTGCGGTGTTGATATTGTACTTCTTGCGGTGTCATTCGGCTTCCTTTACTTCTACACAACCAATATCACAAATTCTATAGCTGAGGGTACTTTTGAAGCGACGGGCGAGCTTGACCCGCTTCTGTTCATATTCTCAACGCTTATGATACTGGGCTTCGGTCTGCTGTTTATCCGTATCTATCCGTATCTTTTAAGGATTGTGTATTATGCACTGCGTCCGTTCTGGACACCCTCACAGTATATGGCTGTTACTACCGTGTGCCGTTCACAGGGCGGCAAGGAACGTTTCCTTATGCTGTTCCTTGTAATGACCTTCTCATTCGGTCTGTTCTCGGCGAATACGGCGAGAGCTATAAACAACAATATAAGCGACAGGATCTATTATGAGAACGGTGCAGATGTCGTTATGACGGAATACTCGCTTTCGACCTCGGAGGAGGGCGGCTCAAGCACCTATGTAGAAACCGACTTTTCACGTTATGAGGCGCTTGACGGTGTGGAGATCGCCACAAGAGTTCTTGTAAACGATAATGTAAAGCTGAGAATTGCAAACAAGAATGTTGCAGATCTTACGCTTATGGCAATAGAACCTGATAAATTCGCACAGACGGCGTGGTTCAGAAACGATCTTCTGCCTATCCACTGGTGGAACTACTGCAACGCTCTTGTAGAGAGCCGTTCCGGCGTTATAATCTCAAGAGGACTTGCGGAAAAGTCGAATGTTTCGCAGGGCGATATAATCTCGTTCAAGTGGGGCGGAAACGACAGCCTTGATACCACTGTTATGGCTATAGTTGACTACTGGCCCGGACTTAACCCCAACGAGTGCGACTTTGCGGTAATGAATTATAATTATGTAAGGGCGAGAACAGAGCTTGAGCCTTATCAGATATGGCTGAAGATGAAAGACGGCGCAACAAGCGAGGCTCTTTACAAGAGTATAGAGGAGTCTATGCTGCCGCTCGAAAGCGTGAAGGACAGCTCACAGATGCTGATAAGCGAAAAGACGGATCCTTCACTGCAGGGTATGAACGGTGCGCTGACGCTCGGATTTATAATCATAATGGTAATGACTATAATCGGCTTCCTTATTTACTGGATACTGTCCATAAAGGGCAGGACGCTGCAGTTCGGTATTTTAAGGGCTATGGGCGTTTCATTCGGTGAGATAATAGGAATACTGGGATATGAACAGCTTCTGGTATCGGGTGTTTCAATAATCTGCGCATTTATCATAGGCGGAGTTACAAGCGACCTGTTTGTACCGCTGTTCCAGTATATGTATAATGTAAACGAGCAGATACCGCCGTACAGAGTAGCGGCAATGCAGGCAGACTACATTAAGATGTATATACTTATTGCGATAATGCTTCTCGGAGGATTTGCGATACTCGGTGCTATTATCAGAAAGATAAATATCAACAAGGCACTGAAGCTCGGCGAGGATTAATGCCGATATAAAGGAGGAGTGTTTTTGGAGCTTGCTCTGGGAATATTCAAGAAAACACGTTTTTTGTTTGCACTGATCGCCGCAGGAGCGGCAGGTGTAGCAATAGTTACAAATAATAATACGGCTTATGTTATCTGCATAATCTTCATTGCGCTGACCATCGCTTCGGACGCAACCGTAATGGTGCTGAGCAGAAAGCTGAATATCCCTATAAAGTACCGTGAGAATTATTTCAGATTCGGCAAGAACAAAAAGGATAAGAAATAATGCAGAAGATACTGGGATATATAAGAAAAGCCGTACAGGATTTCGACCTAATACAAAAGGGCGACAAAATCGCAGTGGGAGTATCCGGCGGCAAGGACAGCCTTGTTCTGCTTGCCGGACTTGCGCAAATGAGAAGGTTTGCGGAGTTTGATTATGACATAACGGCTGTCACGATTGACCCCGGTTTCAACGGTGTGCCGAATAACTATGATGCGGTGGCAAGGCTTTGCAAAAAGCTGGACGTGCCTTTCAGCCTTGTTCATACGCAGATAGGCGAGATAGTATTCGACATAAGAAAAGAGCCTAACCCCTGTTCGCTGTGTGCGAATATGAGGAGAGGTGCGCTTCACGATGCGGCAAAGGCGGCAGGCTGTAACAAGTTGGCGCTCGGACATAACAATGACGATGTTATCGAAACATTTATAATGAACCTGTTCAACGAGGGCAGGATAGGATGTTTTTCGCCTAAAACCCACCTTGACCGCAAGGATATAACGGTCATCCGACCGCTTGTGCTTGCGCCTGAGTCACAGGTATTATCCGCCTGCAACCGCAATGGGTTTGAGATCGTGAAGTCGGTCTGCCCTGCGGATAAGACAACGTCAAGGCAGAAAACAAAAGAGTTTTTAAGGGATATGGAGCATAAGGACAAGGGCTTCAAGCTCAGAATGTTCACGGCACTCAGGAAGAGCGGCGTGGACGGCTGGGGATACCCAGATAAATAAACAACAAGAGGTGACCGTACTTGGCTGTTAAAAGACAGACGCTGAATATTCCCGAGCAGGCATTGCAGGTGCTGAAAATGCTTGAGCGTGCAGGTAACAAGGCGTATTTTGTCGGACAGTGCGTAGCTGAACTGCTGAGAGGCGGCTCGCCTATGGATTATGATATTATCACTACGGCTGACTTTAGCGAAATGCTGTATGTGTTCCGTGATATGCGGATAGTTTCGCAAAACGAGGATATGAGCAGTGTTATGGTGTCGTCACTTGGACTTGTAATACAGGTGTCAAGCTATTGCGGCGAAATAAAGGACGGAAAAGCAGTCTATACCGACAATTACATTTTCGACCTTGTTCACCGTGATTTTTCCGCATTTGCGATTGCATACCATCCAAGAAAAGGATTCAGAGATCCGTTTGACGGTATGCCGTGCATAAAGGACGGCGTGATAACGCTGAAAGCAATAGGCGAATATCCCGTTGTGATGTGGCACGAAAACGATCTTGACGAAAACGAGCTGACGCTTAAACTCGAACCTAAGTCGAGCCTTGTTACAAACCCGTTCAATATGCTGACAGCACTTGAACTGCTCGGCGCAGAGAATTATGAGATCGACAGCGTTACAGCCGACGCAATAAAGGCGGACGCACCGCTTCTGCGTGAGGCGGATAAGCACGAGTTGTCAAGACGCTTTACAAGGATTCTTCTTACAAGAAATATTTCGGGCGTGATGGCTCGGTTTCCGGAGGTATTTTCCGCAATAGAGCCTGAACTGCTGAAAGCGCAGAGATATAAGGAAAGATATTATGACAGCACGCTGTGGGAGCATATTTCCAAAAGCGTTGAGTTTGCGCCTCCGCAGGCTGATATACGGTATGCTATGCTGTTCCACAATGTCGGCATCCCCGATTGCAGATGCCGTGATTCGCACGGCAACACATTCTTTTACGGTCACGGGGAGTACGGCAGGATAACAGCGGCGAATTTCTTCGAAAAGTACAGGGCGGAGCTTAAACTGCGCAGTGACACGGATATGCTGATAGAATCGCACGATATAAGCATTACGGAGGACAGGACGGCTGTTAAAAGGCTGCTTTGTGAGTATTCTCACGAGGAACTTAAAAAGCTGATAAAGCTCCGTATAGCCGATGATACGGCGAAGCCTACGGTGCATGAGGGCATTATAGCAATGTACCGCAGAACATTGACAATGCTTGAAGATATAATTGCGTCCGGCGAATGCTACAGTATATCACAGCTTGCCATAAAAGAAAACGATCTTATCACGCATCGCCTTGTTGCAAACAAGGCACAGGCGAGAGCCGTTATAGAGTCGCTGTATGAAGCGGTGCTGGCTGAGCCGTCGCTGAACGTTGCTCCGATACTGCTTGATATGGTGAGAAAAAGCGTGCGCCGCTGAAAAAGGTACGCTTACGAAAGGATTGATGTTATGCAGAACTGTTGCCTCTGGATAGGCGGAGTAAAGGTATCCGACCTTGACGGTATCAGGGACAATTTCAATATAACCGATGTTAAAGGCTATTATCTAGGCGGCAGACTTGCTGACTGGCTAAGGCTCGGAGGCTATGATAACGAAGCAACAAGAATTGATAACATCGACAGAAACGGTGATGTGGACAAGGCTCTTGAGGATATATTCACAGGAACAAATGAAGAAGCTGAATGCGAAAATAACAGCGGTGAGTACGGCGGTTATTATTTTAAGACGGTGACACCTCCGTTTTTAAAGCGTGAAGCAGGAACAGTTGTTTTATCGGCAGACGGTTCGTTCAGACTTCCCGTTATGACGGGAAGCGGTTCTTTTACGGCATCTTCGTTTGCAGGTTCGTTCGGTTCTTATAAGTATCAATATGAATACGAATATGAGTACGGCTCGGGTAAAACGAGTTTCGGCTCGTTCAATATCGGCAGTTTTGATATAACGAGCTTTCTTTCGGGCAGTTTTTCGTATGACGAACTGTGCGTGGGAGGCAGCTTTACACCTAAGGCGCTTATGCTTTTCTTTTCGTCCGAACCGCTTAACCGCTATGGATACGGGATACATCTTATATGAACGGATTTCATTCATTTTCATCGGCGGCTTTTTTCGCCAAGAACCCGGGCAAGAAGCTCACTATGAGCCTACCCGACATATACTGCACAGTGATTTCGGCTTTGCAATGGCGCAAGAACGGCAACAGCATAACTATGCTTACCGACAGCGCAGGAGCAGAGCTTTTTTCCGCTCTCGGCATAAACGATATATGGAACGATATAAAGGTTGTCATTCCTGACGATCTTGACGGGATAGACCCTGTTATGTTCTGGGCTGGGGGAAAGCTGATTGCTTTACAGCAGTTTCCTGCACCGTGCGCTATGATAGATACGGATTTTATCGTGTGGGAGGATCCGCCGTTTGAGGATAAGATAATTGCGGCGCATGAAGAGGATCTTATACCGTCTGTCTACCCCGATGTTTCATCGTTCAGGCTGAAAGGCAAGGTGCTTGACGAGGGACTTGATTATACAACGTTACCGCTCAATACGGCATTTTTGTATATTCCCGATGAGGATTTCAAGCAGTATTACACATCACGCTCCATAGCGTTTATGAAGTCGGCGGTGTACGGCGGAGATTATCTTACATATATGGTTTTCGCCGAACAGAGATTGCTCCCTATGCTTGCAAAAAGATGCGGTATTGAATATACAACGCTTCTTGACAAGGACAGGCTTTTTTTGCCGCAGAATAAGTTTACTCACCTTTGGGGTGCAAAGCAGAAAATGCGTGATGACAAGGCACAGCTTGACAAGTTCTGCGAGCGGTGCAGGGAAAGGATAAGAAAATCATACCCTGAGTATGAATATATTATCGGGAATATCGAAAGAGCAGAAAAATAAGCTGTATACTACGGGCGTCCGCAGTATACAGCTTTTATCATTTATCATTATATCCGATTATCTTTATCAGTCTTATATCCGTATATCCGTATGCGCTCATAGGATAATCAACTCTGTCGGTTGTATTGCTGTTGATGAGAAGATCGGCAACGTTGCCGTCATCGTCATATATTACCTTTGTTACTATCACGCTGTGGTGCGCCCAGCCGTCAACTACATACTGGATAACATCGCCGGGCTGTGCGGAGAAAATATTACCGTCTGTTTCGGCTACAATGCCCTTGCCCGTATTCTTGTTGCAGTATTCGTAAAAATATTCCGTACCCGACCACGACCCCGACCTTCCCGTAGGAAGCTCGGAAAGGTCGCTTTCATCGTCAAACCATTTCCACTGCTCACTGCCGCTCCAGTCCATAGGTATCCCCGAAGCAAACAGCGACTGCGAAACGTAGTTCTGGCAATTTCCGCCGTATATGGCATAGTCGCTGTAAGCAGGGTTTCTGACTACGCTTTCGCCGTTTACCCATTTGTATGAATAAGCAACGGCTTTGTCACGGTCGTAGCTGTGCTTTGCGGTCTTTGAGGCTTTGAAGCTGTCGGGATCGGCGTTATAGTCCGCAAGCATCTGCTCCTGCTCGTTTACGTTGCTCTCTGCTTCCGCCTTGAGCTTTTTGAGAATGCCCGAATACATTTTATCGTAATCAAGGTTGTCGGGTATTTTCATATCCTTGAGATAATATTCTTCATAATCATACCCGAGATAACTCATTACACGTTCTTCTATGAGCAGGTTTACATCGGTATCATCCGCCAGAATATCAAACTTGTATTTCCCGTCTGTGCCTTTGGAAATCTGCGCCTCGACTTCCATACCGCAGGACTCGGCAGGACTATCGCATATTGCGAACGCAACCTTTTCGCTTATGGTATAGTTTATCGTGTAAACGCCCTTTTTCACGGTCGCACTTTCTACGTTTATCACAAACGATGCCTCGTCATAGCGAAGATCGGCAGAGCGGCACTGCCTTGCATATATCAGATATTGCAGAGAGGTATTGCAGAAACCTGCGTACAGCCTGCCGTATGTACTGTCGGTGTTGAAATACTGCGACAGCGGGCTGTATTTCAGTTCACCTGCGTATTCGTATTTGTCCGAGGTGTAGTCGAGCAACAGCTGTTTTATCTCATCGGGGAGCTTTACGCTGTCGGCTGTTGTGACATTTCCGCTTATAAGGGCTATCTTTTCAGGCTCGGCAATGTCATTCACAGCAACAGCATAGGCAGTAGTGGCGGTGGTTTCGCTTTCCTGCGCCGATGAAGCGCTGTCTGAATCGATTTGCTTTTCAATATTCAATAAGGTCAAAAACGCACCGATCGTGACCGCCGCCGCAATTCCTATAAGGGCGAGCTTTTGCGGCTTTGAGCTTTTGCGCCTGTATCGTCTTTTTCTGTACAATGTATATTCTCCGTTTCTGTTCTTCCGTCATATTTATTATATCCTTTGAAACGCAGGTTTGCAATAGCAGCATCTCCGTTTTTAAGGCAACACCGCACAATTAACGGCTATCGCCTTTGCCGCACGCTAAGCTTGCATATTTTCCGCCATCTTGCACAAATTTCGCTTGACAGGCGTCAGCCTGCCTGCGTTCAATTTATACAATCTGACGAAAAATCTGACTAAGCAATCGCACGACAATAATTATGCGGTATTGCCTTAATATGATACATCCGCAACCTTAAACAAACCTTAGCCCTGCCTTGCTTTGATATTTGTCAAAGTGCATAGGTATAAACCTTGTTTTGATGAACTATGCACAAAAAGCACGATATTTAATTGACTTTGATATGCAATTGTGATAAAATCAATAGTATAAACAGCAGAATAACGTTTTGCTGTCATAAAATTGCATATTACACAAAACAGGAGCAGACAAATGAATTACTGGAACAAAGAAATCGAATGTGCGCCGAGAAGCGAGATAGAGGCGTTACAATCCTACAGACTTTCACGCACAATAAGACGTGTATATGAAAATGTTGCACCTTATCGCAAGAAGATGGATGAGGCAGGAGTAAGACCCGAAGATATAAAGTCTATCGCAGATTTGTCAAAGCTGCCTTTTACGACAAAGCAGGATCTCAGAAACAATTACCCCTACGGTATGTTTGCCGTACCAAGCTCAGAGGTCGTAAGAATACACGCATCATCGGGTACAACAGGCAAGCAGACGGTCGTAGGATATACAAAGCACGATATTGATATATGGGCTGAATGCGCCGCAAGAGCGCTTACCAATATCGGCGGAACAAAGGACGATTATGTTCAGGTCTGCTACGGTTACGGATTGTTCACAGGCGGTCTTGGTATGCACTACGGAACAGAAAAGCTCGGTGCTACCGTTATTCCCGCATCGGCAGGAAACAGCCTGCGTCAGCTTGAAATTTTCAGGGATTTCGGTACTTCTATAATCTGTATGACCCCTTCTTATGCTATAAGCCTTATAGAGCTTATGCACGAAAAGGGCTTCAAAAAAGAGGACTTCAATCTCAAGGCAGGTCTGTTCGGCGCAGAGCCGTGGACAGACGAGATGAGAAAGCAGATTGAGGACGGACTTGGGATCAATGCCTACGACATCTATGGACTGTCGGAAGTAATGGGTCCCAGCGTGTCTGCGGAATGTCAGTATAAATGCGGTATGCACATCTGCGAGGATCACTTCATAGCAGAGGTCATCGACCCCGATACGCTTGAGGTATTACCTGCAGGTCAGCAGGGCGAGCTTGTATTTACCTGTATAACAAAGGAAGCACTGCCTCTTATCAGATACAGGACAAGAGATATAGCTACTCTCATCTATGATAAGTGCGAGTGCGGAAGAACCCATGTGAGAATGCTGAAGCCACAGGGCAGAACAGACGATATGCTTATCATCAGAGGCGTAAACGTATTCCCGTCACAGATTGAATCCGCACTGCTGTCGGTTGATGAAAAGGCTACCAACTACATGCTGGTCGTTGACAGAGTGAATAATCTTGATACCCTTGAAATTCAGCTTGAAACCCGTCCGGATATGTTCGGTGACGGTGTAAAGACGCTTGAAAACTATACAAGAAGGGTAAAAACGGCGATAGATTCCGCTATCGGCGTAGGAATCAATGTAAAGCTGCTTGAACCGAAGACCCTTGCACGCTCAATGGGCAAGGCTGTAAGAGTTCAGGATAACAGGGCTATAAAGAACAAGTTTGAAAAGAAATAATTTGGAGGAGGTACAGTATGTATATTGATCAGATTTCGGTTTTCGTTGAAAACAAAAAAGGCAGACTTGCAGGTATTATGGAGGTACTGAACAAGGCAGGCATCGACATAAGAGCAATGACTATTGCGGATACGGCGGACTTCGGCATACTGCGTATGATAGTAGATGATACCGACAAGGCACTTGAGGCACTGAAGGCTGACGGCTGTACAGCGGCTGTTACAAAGGTCATCGCATTCACTATCCCAGATGTTTCGGGAGCATTATATAACGTTATGGGCAAGATAAATGCCTGCGGAATAAACGTTGAGTATATGTACTCCGTAATGGGTAAGGTTGCAGGCAGAGCGGATATTGTTATCCGTGTCGAAGATGTTGAGAAGGCATCAAAGGTACTTATCGACAACGGTGTAACTCTTATTGAAAAGAAAGACCTCTGCAAGTAAGCGACAAGCAGAATATTTTCCGCTCCGGTGCATTGTCCGGGGCGGATTTTTTGTATACAGCAGGCAATTATGCCATGCGTTACGGTAAAAACTGTTATATAAATTTTACATTTCCGCTATTGACAAAAACATATAGCTGTGCTATACTCAAACCATAGGAAACGGTAGTTACTGCTGACGGATAACCGTGAATCAACACGGGTGCTGTAACTGCCTGCCCGCCGAATCAAGCGGACACCTTATGCCGACCGTCTGGGCAGTCCGAATAGGGCTGCTTTTTGTTTTGTATACGGAAAAATATTCCGCTGAAAAGCAGCAAACGTGTATTGCGATTATTCGCAGGAAGGAAAGGTAAAATTATGGGAAACACAACTGACCTCAGCGTTCGCTTCAAGGATTACTGGGACGGATTCAAGCCCGGTGAATGGCAGGAGGGTATTAATACCCGTGACTTTATAATGACAAACTTCACGCCTTACTCAGGCGGACCGGAGTTCTTATGCGGTCCTACCGAGCGCACAAAAGCGCTTAACGCAAAGCTTGGAGAGCTTTTCAAAAAAGAGCGTGAAAACGGCGGTGTACTGGATATTAACACAGAGGTGGTATCATCTCTCTGCAATTATCCTGCGGCATATCTTGACAAGGAAAACGAGCTTATCGTTGGCTATCAGACAGACGCTCCGCTTCGCAGAGGTGTAAATCCTTTCGGCGGTATCAGAATGGCAAGAGGTGCGTGCGAGGCTTACGGCTACAAGCTGTCGCAGAGCGTTGAAGAACACTTCGAGTACCGTACAACACATAATGACGGCGTATTCAGAGTATATACAGACGAGATGAAGCTTGCACGTCATATAGGCATAATCACAGGTCTGCCCGATGCATACGGCAGAGGAAGAATAATCGGCGACTACCGCAGGGTAGCGCTTTACGGTGTCGACTATCTTATAGAGCAGAAACAGCTTGACAAGAAAAAGGTCGGAGAAAACATAATGGACGTAGATACGATCCGTCTTTCCGAGGAGCTTTTCCAGCAGATAAACTTCCTGAAGAAGATGAAGGAAATGGCGGCTATGTACGGCTATGACATCAGCATGCCCGCAAAGAATACGAGAGAAGCTATCCAGTGGACATACTTTGCTTATCTTGCATCTATAAAAGAGCAGAACGGTGCGGCAATGTCGCTCGGCAGAACATCGACCTTCTTTGATATTTACGTTGAGCGTGATATGAAAAGAGGCATTCTTACAGAAGAGCAGGCGCAGGAGCTTATAGACGATTTCGTAATGAAGCTGCGCAGTGCAAGACATCTGCGTACTCCCGAATATAACGAGCTTTTCGGCGGCGACCCGATGTGGATAACAGAAAGCGTCGGCGGTGTGAACAACAGCGGTGTACCTCTGGTTACGAAGGGCAGCTACAGAATGCTGAACACCCTTTACAACCTCGGTTCTTCACCCGAACCCAACCTTACTATCCTGTGGTCGGAAAGACTTCCCGAACCTTTCAAGAAGTTCTGTGCAAAGCTGTCCGTCGATACAGATTCGATACAGTACGAGAATGACGACCTTATGCGTATGGAATACGGCGATGATTACGCTATCGCCTGCTGTGTATCGGCTATGAAGGTCGGCAAGCAGATGCAGTTCTTCGGTGCAAGATTTAACCTTCCCAAACTCCTGCTCCTCGCCATAAACGGCGGCTATGATAATGTTACGGGAATGAAGATAGGTCCTCAGATGGAGCCTTTACAGGGCGACAAGCTTGACTATTACGAGGTAAGAGGCAGACTTGATATTTACCGTGAGTGGCTGTGCAAGCTGTATGTGAATACGATGAACGTTATCCACTATATGCACGACAAGTACGCTTACGAAAAGACGCAGATGGCTCTGCACGATACAGACGTTGACAGAATGATGGCATTCGGCATTGCGGGACTGTCTGTAATGGCTGACTCGCTCAGTGCTATAAAATATGCCGATGTAAAGCCTATCCGTGACGAAAACGGTTATATAATTGACTTTGATACAAAGGGCGACTTCCCGAAGTTCGGCAATGACGACAACAGAGTTGATAAAATAGCTCAGAACATTATCCAGAGAGTGTCAACAGAGCTTCGTAAGAATCCGACCTACAGAAACGCACGTCACACGCTTTCCGCACTTACTATCACATCAAACGTTGTGTACGGCAAGAAGACAGGCTCAACTCCCGACGGAAGAAAGAAGGGCGAACCTTTCGCACCCGGCGCAAATCCGATGCACAACCGTGAAACAAACGGTGCTATAGCATCGCTGAATTCCGTTTCAAAACTCCAGTACGATTACTGCCGTGACGGTATTTCAAATACATTCTCTATAGTTCCCGATGCGCTCGGAAAGACGGACGAGCAGAGAGTGGCAAATCTTGTAACGGTGCTTGACGGTTACTTCTCAAATTATGCGCATCACCTCAACGTAAATGTTCTCAACAAGGAGATGCTCATTGAGGCGTATGAAAATCCTGAGGCTTATCCCAATCTTACCATCCGTGTATCAGGCTACGCTGTCAACTTCCACAAGCTGACAAAGGAACAGCAGAGAGAGGTCATCAGCAGAACGTTCCACACGGTGATGTAACATGGAGTGCAGATACAGTGCAATACAGACGCTCGGCACGCTTGACGGTCCGGGAGTGCGGTTTGTATTGTTCCTGCAGGGGTGTCCGCTCCGTTGCGGATACTGTCACAATCCCGAAACAAGAGATGCAAGCGGCGGAAAAACAGCCACCGTCAAAGGTATTATGGAAAAGGTGCTGAGATGCCGTAATTATTTCGGTAAGGACGGCGGTATCACGGTATCGGGCGGAGAGCCGCTTATGCAGGCAAAATTCGTAACCGAGCTTTTTAAGGAATGTAAAAGGCAGGGTATAAACACCTGTCTTGATACATCGGGCTGTATAATGAACGATGACGTTACGGAGCTTCTCAAGGTCACCGACCTTTGTATGCTTGACATAAAGATGACAAATGACGAGGACTACAGGAAGTATATCGGTTGCTCCCTTGACGCACCGCTGAAATTTCTTGACAAGCTGACCGAAATGAACGTAGAAACGTGGATAAGACAGGTGACGGTATGCGGCGTAAATGACAATGACACAAATATCAAAAGGCTTAATGATATAGCAAATAAGCACGAAAATGTCACTTTTGCGGAGCTTCTCCCGTTCAGAAAGCTGTGTAAGACGAAATACGACGATATGGGCATCGAGTTCCCGTTTGACATATACCCCGAAACTTCGCATGATGTAATCGAGAAGCTTAAACCCGGTCTTGATAAATTTGTATTCTGAATAATTTGTGTCCCCGACAGTACGGCTGTCGGGGATTTCATCTGTCGAATGACAGCAGACCAAATAACCACCTGCTATTTTTGCATAATATGATTAATTTTTGCTCACATAGTGCATTTCTCCCAAATAATATTGACTTTTGCCTGATGATATAGTAAAATAAAAGCAGTATGTATGATTGAATAGCTGTATATCGGTGTTTATTTTTTTTCAGATAGGGGGCTGTATTTATGAGTAAGACCGTATTGTTTGTTGCGTCTGTTACCAAAAAGCATATTATACAGTTCCATCTGCCGTATATGAAGTGGTTCAAGGAGCACGGATACAAGGTTCATGTATGCGCAGGCGATGACTTTGAACCGGAAGAGGCAAGACATATACCATATTGCGACGAATATTACATAGTACCCTTTTACCGTTCGCCGTTTGCTACGCAGAATTTCCGCTCATATAAGGAATTACGCAAGCTGATAGAAGAAAACGAGTACGAGCTTGTGCATTGCCACACTCCCGTGGCGGCGGCTATCGCACGTTTTGCTTTCAGAACCGCACGAAAAAAGAAAAATACAAAAGTATTATATACCGCTCACGGCTTCCATTTTTATAAGGGCGCACCTAAGATAAGCCGTTTGTATTACAGTATCGAAAAGGCTATGATTCGCTATACCGACGGAATTATCACGATAAATGAAGAGGACTATCTTGCGGCAAAGAAAATGTGCCGCAACAAAAAATGCGATGCTTACAAGATTTCAGGCATCGGCATTGATTTAAGCCGTGTCAGAAAAATTACCCGTACAAGAGAAGATATAAGGGATGAATTCGGAATACCGCACGACGCTTTTCTGGTAATGTCAAACTCTGAAATCAACGAGAACAAGAATGTTGAATGCTCTATAACTGCTGTTGCCGCCAACAAGGGCGTATATATGCTTATCTGCGGCACGGGCAAAAGTATGGATAAGTGCAGAGATCTTGTAAAGGAACTTGGCTGCACCGACAGAATAATATTCGCAGGCTACCGTTATGACGCAAAGGAGCTTCTGCACGGTGCGGATGCGTTTATTTTTCCGAGCTACCGTGAGGGACTCGGACTTGCGGCTATCGAAGCTATGGGAGCAGGTCTTCCGCTCATCGTTTCGGATAACAGAGGAACGAGAGAATATGCGGTAAACGGCGAGAATGCGATTGTATGCGAGTGCAACAATACATCGCAGTTTATTGATGCGATACAGCTTCTGAGTTCGGATAAGGAATTATGCAAAAAGCTCGGCAGAAACGGATATTCCTGTGCCGATAAATACGGAATCGAAAATTCGCTTGCCGAAATGGCTGGGATTTACGGAAAATACGTTGATATACCAACGTCAGAAACTGAAACGGAAGTGTTGTCGGGTGAAAACAGATAAATACAGAAGGCTGTTATCCTGCTGTCCGTCACTTCTTGATGCGGCAGATAAGACAGCAAATGATATGAATGAAGACTTGCAGAATAATATTCCGGCACAGGTCACGGCATACGTTACCGCACCTGTGCTGTTTTGTTATGTCAGCTACATTCTTGACAGCGTAAAAAAGAAAAATATAAACAGGATATTTTTTCTTTCCCGTGACGGTTATATTTTAAAGCAGATAGCGGATATAATAATCGAAAGAAAGAAACTCAAAATACAGACGAGCTATCTTTATGTTTCACGCTATTCGCTCCGCAATGCGCTTTATTACAAGTGTGAAACGGCAGAGGATTTCGAAAATGCAGGATTATTTACAGGCTATACATTAAAGAGTGCAAAGAATTTTTTAAAGAGAGCAGGACTTGATAACCGTCAACGTACAGAGGTTTACGAAAAAATCGGTTTTTCTGATGACGAAAATAAAGACCTCAGCGACAGCGAATATTCCGCATTTTGCGAGAAAATAAAAAATGATTCCGCTTTGCTTTGTGAAATAAAAAATAATTCCGAAAACAATTATCATAATATAATGAAATATTTTGAGCAAAGCGGTCTATTCGAAAAAGGGAAAATCGCCGTTGTGGACAGCGGCTGGATGGGTACTGTACAGAAAACGCTGACAGCGCTTGTAAACGGCAGGACGGATGATAATATTATAGGATATTATTTCGGGCTTTACAGACGTGAGGACGATAATTATAAGGCATTTCTGTTTGACGTGACCGATGCATATAAATATGTGCCGACCTTCTGCAACAATCTGTTCGAGTGCTTTTGCAGTGCGCCGCACGGTATGACTACAGGGTACAGTGAATGCGACGGAAAAATCATTCCCGTGCTGTCGGGCGCAAACGCAGAAATGGTAAAAATGGCGGAAATACAGACGAAAACAGCCGTCGGATTTACGGAATATGCGTGCGAAAATGAAAATTATATCCCGATATGCAAAATGAGAGATATATCCGCCCGACTTCTCAAGGCTCTTATGTACAAGCCCGATAAACAGGAGGCTGAAATTCTGGGAGCGTTCCCGTTCAGCGATGATGTGACCGAAGCAAAAATTCAGCGCCTTGCGGGAAACTGTAAAGGCAGTATTTCAAATATTCTTCTGCCTGTCAGAATTATCAGAAAGAAAAAAGGAAAAAGCATTTATCCCGATAAATATATTTACTGGCTGTACGGCAGTATTGTGCTGACAGGCTGTAAGCCTGCGTGGGTTTACAGACTAAGCGTGCGGGAATGGGAAAGGCTAAGACTGCTCAGGGAGAGAAAAAAACTATGCCGTTAATATCTGTAATAATGGGAGTGCATAACAGCGATTCCGATATGCTCTTAAGTGCTGTACGCTCGGTCTTGTCGCAATCGGTATCCGATATTGAGCTTATAATATGTGATGACGGGTCCGAAAACGACATAGAAAAAATGCTTGACGGTATTAAAGACAGCCGTGTGAAGCTGATTTTCTTCAAGGAAAACAAAGGACTTGCGGCGGCTCTGAATGCCTGTATTGATGTAGCAAGCGGGAAATATATCGCAAGGCAGGACGATGACGATATCAGCCTTCCTGGAAGGTTTGAAAAACAGACCGAGTACCTTGAAAATCACGGTGATACTTATTTCATCGGAACAGATTGCGAGCTTTATTCGCAGGGAGAAGGTGTATACGGCGAGCGTATAATGCCTAAAACCGTTGACAAGCGGAGCTTTCTGTTCAATTCGCCGTTTATTCACGGCAGTATGATGTTCAGGCGTGAGGTTTTTGATAAAGAGCGTTACAGAACGCTCGGCAAAAACCGCAAATACGAAGATTACGATTTATTTATGAGACTTTGTGCAGACGGTTTCAAGTCCGCAAATCTGCCCGAGAAGCTGTACAGATTCCATTACGATAAATCAACAAGACGTGTTTCGTTTTCGATGAGGTGCGATGAATTCAAAGTGAGAACAGAGGGCTTCAAAAGGCTCGGCCTTATGCCCGTCGGATTCTTTTATGCCCTGAAACCGATTTTACTCGGATTCATACCTCGTAAAGCAATGATAAAGCTGAAAGAAAAGACTACCGGAGTATAGTCGGGCTGTACCGCATTTTGCATAATGCGGTACTTTTTGAATTTTTTTCTTTGTAGCAATTGCATATTGTAATATACACGGGAATGTGGTAAAATTGAATTATATTTTGATGTTTGGAATGACTATGCTGATAAGCTAATATTAAGGGGTTGAATTACGATTGAGCGATAAATTCAGTATTGATGATATACTGGCTGAAATCGGCAGCGACAAGGACGTAAGCAAGGAAACCGCAAAAAGTGCAGGCTCTGCGGATAAGAAAGCACCGTCACAGTCAGCGCCGGGTGCGACCATGATACTTAATTCTATAGATGAAAAGAAAAAAACACAGGGTAAAGAAAATACCATTGAAATATCCGCAAAGAACCTTCAGCATCTGAAGGGTGTTGTCGGTGAAGGACAGAGAAGACCGAAAGAACCTGCACAGCAGGCACCGAAAGCGGTTGAGTCCCCAAAAGCAAAAAAAACGGACGATGATGCACATTACAAAAGGCTTTCTGAGTTTGACGATGATGAAAAGCCTGTAAAGCATAGATTGAATGTGTCGCACGACAGCGTTGCACCGTCAAAACCGGCAAAGGAAAATCCTGCGTTAAAGGCAGAGAAAAAGTCTAAGAAACCGCATCAGACCATATTCGCAACCGCAGATGAAAAGCCTAAGGAAAAAGCCGAAAAGGTAAGCGTATCTATCAATACAAGTGCGAATATGACCTTCAAGCAAAAGGTGAAGCAGTACAGATTCCTTTTTGAAGAGCTGACAAAGCGTGATTTCAAGAAGAAATATAAAAGAACGCTTCTCGGCGTGCTGTGGAGCATAATTTCACCGTTTCTGACGTTCCTGGTTCAGTATTTTGTGTTCGGATATATATTCCACCGTCTTGATTCGGGATTTGTAATCTACCTGCTCACAGGTACGCTGATGTTCAACTTTTTCACCAATGCGACTACTAACGGTATGTTCTCGATGTATTCAAACGGGGCAATATTGTCAAAAGTCAAAGTGCCTAAAAGCCTTTTTGTGCTGTCGTCCAACTCTGCGGCAACCTTTAATTTCCTTCTTACACTGATTGTTTATTTTGCATTTATGGTATTCTGCAAGATAACCTTCGGCTTGCATCTTTTATTGATAATCTACCCGATACTTTGTCTGATTATTTTCAATATCGGAATGAGCTATATCCTGTCCGCACTTTTCGTGTTCTTCAGAGATATGCAGTATCTTTACCAGATATTCACAATGCTTCTGATGTATATGTCGGCTATCTTCTATGAAGTTAAGCACTTCCCAGAGGAGCTGAGATTCATATTCAATGTAAACCCGGTATATCATTATATATCATATATGCGTCAGCTTGTTATGCAGGCATCCGTTCCGAGTTTAACGGAGCATATTATCTGTCTGTCGTTTGCGCTTGGTATGCTCGGCATCGGATATTTCATCCACAGCAAGACAGAGCAGAAGTTCGTTTATTATTATTGATGAGGAATATAAATGGTAATTGATGTAAAAAACGTTACGGTTCAGTATACAATAAGCAATTTCAGAGAAATCGGACTTAAGGAATACCTTATCAAAAAGGTAAAGAGGGACATAAAGACCGAGCAGTTCACTGCGGTAGACAATGTTTCGTTCAGCCTTGACGAAGGCGATTTTCTCGGGATAATCGGCACGAACGGTGCAGGAAAATCGACCCTCCTGAAAGTAATATCAGGCATTATGAAGCCTGCAAAGGGCAGTGTTACCGTAAACGGAAAGATAGCGGCACTGCTGGAGCTTGGCTCGGGCTTTGACCCTGACCTTACAATAAAGGAAAACGTTTTTCTGCGTGGAGCGATGCTCGGTTATACAAAGGAATTCGTTACCGAAAAGTACAAGGATATACTTGAATATGCGGAGCTTACCGAGTTTGAAAACAGAGCCTTCAAACAGCTTTCATCCGGTATGAAGTCACGTCTTGCTTTTTCAATATCCTGCCTTATGGAACCCGAAATATTGATACTCGACGAGGTTCTTTCCGTAGGCGATGCGGCTTTCAGGGCAAAGAGCGAGGCAACTATGATGAACATTATCAAGGGCGGTTGCTGTACCCTGTTTGTTTCACATTCGCTTCCGCAGGTACGCAGGCTTTGCAATAAGGTGCTGTGGCTTGACAAGGGAAAGCAGATAGCCTTCGGTGATGTGAATACCGTGTGCGACAAATACGACAGATATATCCGTACCGTAACCAATATGCAGAACATAAAAATGTAAACCGACAGGAGCATTTATGATATATCTTATTGACTTTGAAAATGTTCACTCAGACGGGCTTAAAGGTATCGAACAGCTTGGTGAGAAGGATAAGTGCTATATCTTTTACAGTGAGCACGCAGGTGTGCTGACATTCAATATGCACAAAAGAATAACCGAGAGCAAAGCCGATATATTTTATGTCGAGGCGCAGGTGGGAATGAAAAATGCGCTTGATTTTCAGCTTGTTTCCTATCTCGGATATATGATACGGGAAGCTCCCGAGGAGAATTATTGCATTATTTCAAACGATAAGGCATTCGAGCTTGTGGGAAGGTTCTGGCAGGAGAAGAACGTGAACGTTTGCTGTGCCGTTTCACTTGAGCAGGCTGAAGAATCCGGAGAACACAGCAGGCTTCATTCCGAGCTTGAAAAGCTGATAACAAACAGTGATGAACTTGAGTTTGTCGAGAAGTGCATCAATGAGCTTACTACCAAGTCGGGCATAAATAACCGTATCGTGAAAAAATACGGTACTACCCGTGCAGGTGAGATATACAGACTGATAAAGCCTCTGCTGACCGATAAAAAGGGCGATAAGAGGCAGAAATAAAAAACAAGGCGGTCATTGCTGTTACGCAGTGACCGTCTCAATTTATACGGTATTGAATTTTCCTGTCAGTCCTGATACTGTGACGTTATCCCGAAATATTCTTCAAGCGAAAGACCGCTCTGCGTTACCTTTGTGGCAAGGTCTACGCCGATGTATCTGACGTGCCACGGCTCATACATATAGCCTGTGGAGCTTTCTTTGCCCTTAGGATAACGGATGATAAAGCCGTACTTGTAGCAGTTCTTGTCAAGCCACTTGCCTGCGGGATCGTACTGGAAGTCCTGTTCGAGAGAATTAAGATCGAATGTGTATCCTGTCTGGTGATCCGAGTGACCCGGACGTGAAGAATATGTATCTGCCGCATCTCTGCCGTCCTGCGCAACATAGCGGTTGTATATAACGTCCTGATCCTCATAGGAACGGAAACTCGATAAAATCCACAGCGAAATGCCGTCAGCGGCGGCGGCAGCCTGCATATCGTAGAAAGCGTCCATAGCGACAGGCTGAACGCCTGGGTTATAGCTTGCGGGCAGAGTATATGTCTTGTTTGCTATCATAACGCCGTCAAAATAAGTAATGCCGTCTATAACCTCCATTTTGTGCGAGCCGTTATATGACGGGGTCTGCGGTTCGGATGCCTGTGGCTTTGATGTTTCGGGTTTCGGAGTTTCGGGAACGGTTGTTTCGGGCTGTGTTATTACATACGGATCTATGATATTCACCTCCATAGTAGCAACAAGTCGGAAATCATTTTCGTAGTACGCTTCAATGGTACAGCTACCCTCGCTTTTTGCGGTGATAACGCCCTCGTTTGTTACCGAGGCTATAGTTGCGTCACTGGTATAGTATATGGCGCTTGTGTGTGTAATATCCTCAGGCGAGAATTTTAAAACGGAATTATATACCTCTCCGACCTCAAGAGTAACGCTCTTTTTGTCAAATTCCATCGACTCGGGCAGCTCAAGTCCGTTCACAGTGACGCTTATATCCTTTGAAAGTCCTGTTACGGAGTCGGTAACGGTGACGGTTGTTTCGCCCGTGTTCACTCCCTTTATATTTCCGTCCTTGTCAACGGTTGCAACTTCTGTGTCGGCACTTTTCCAGCTGAGCGATACATCCTTTGCGTCAGAGGGAGTCAGCTTTGCAGTAACCTTCTGTTCCTCTCCGCCGTCAAGCGACAGAGCCGCAAGAGATACATCGAGCTTTTCTATTATATCCTTCTTTACAATAACGATAATGCTGTCGGAAAGCTCTCCGCTGCTTACCGTAATTTCGGTTTTTCCGTCCGACACACCTGTGATTTTTCCGTCAAGCGAAACGGTCGCAACGGACGTATCCGCACTGACATATGACAGCGCATATTCCGTGTCTGACGGCTCGGTTTTCACTTTGAGTTTTTCACAATGACCGATACGCAGTGTAATATCACCGCTGTTTGTTATCTCAAGCCCTTTTATACTGTCGCCGTTATTGCCTGTGAAGATCAGCGTTACAAGTATGGCACACATTATTATCAGCAGGGCTATACCGCTGTATATCATAATATTCGCTATCAGGCGGTTACGCTTTTTCTGTGCCGAGGTTTTCCTTTTCGGATATTGCGTTGAGGATGCTTTAACGGGCGTTGCGGCAGGCTTTGGCTTGAATGTGTCGTCAAGCTCGTCAAGCGGAATTATATTATCGTCCGTTCTTTTTTCAAACAGTGCCTTTATATCATCGATACTGCTTGTTTCGTACTTCTTTTCAGGCTCCATATTTTTATATCCTTTCAAATAAGCCGTACCGGCGGTAAGCCCCGTTTTGATGTACGGCAATACTTATATAAACGTTACAATTAATGTAATTATATCATAAAATCCGTATTTTTGCAAGTGCTGTTGCGGTTGACAAAACCGTACAGTTGTTGTAAAATTAGAATATGGATGTGAATACAGGATTTGACTTTTTCACAAGGCATTGTGCAAAGGAGGATCATATGAAATACAAAAGATCGGTATCGGTTTTTCTTGCTGTTTTGGCACTGATTCCGGCAATGATGACAGCAGGCTGTTCCGAAGAGAGCCATATTATAACTCAACACACCTCACGTCCGGACGGTACGGCAACGTCAAAGCCGTATGCCACCAACGACAGTCTGACAAAGGACGATATAACGCTTACGGTATGGGAGTCAAAGGACGGCCCCGATGAATTTATCAGAAAAGCGGGAGACAGCTTTCACAAGCTTTACCCTAACATAACTATCGAATATGTCAACGTAGAGATACCCGACGCTATAATAAATCTTAAGGATAAGAACAGTACGGCAAAAAGACCTGATCTGTTTGCATCTCCCTGCGACATGGCAGGGGAGTTAATCGCCAATGATCTTATACTTCCGACAATCGACACATCGTTTGTAAATACAGTGGCAATGACTTCTGCAAGGGATTCCGTGATGTACGGCGATACTATGTACGGCTACCCGGTTTCCTGCGAAACGTATGCCCTTTTCTACAATAAGAAGTTCGTAGATCTGAATGATATTCCGTCAACTTGGGAAGGCATGATAGGCTGGAGCAAGGGCTTCAACACGCTCTATCCCGGTAAATACGGCTTTATTTTTCATGCAGATACGGTATATTATCTTGCTATGCTGATGAGCAGGGACGGGAATAAGCTGATGAGCGGCAAGGACTACGGCTTGCTTAACGAATCTGCAAAATACGGCATGGATCTTCTCGGGCAGATGAAGGAAATATTGCCGCAGAACGTTACGGATTTTGAATATGACGATTATGACAACCTGTTTCTTAACGGCGAGGCGGCTTTCCTTGTGAACGGACCGTGGTTTGTAAGCAAGGCCGATGCCTCCGGCGTAGATTACGGCATAGTAAACCTTCCGTCTTTTGAAAGCGGAAGCAATACATATTCCATTGCAGGTGTCAGAGTTATGTATGTGTACTCAAAAAGCGAGCATCCGAAAGAGGCGGACGAGTTCGCACGCTACCTTCTCAGCGAGGATATGCAGAGGCTCAGAGTAAAGATAACAGGAACCCTGCCTGCCGCTAACGTGGATATAGATGAAAAGCTGGACGGATTTGTGAATCAGCTGGCATTCTCCTATGCTATGCCGAACACACCTCAGACGGCTCGGTTCTGGGAATACGGGATAACTGTTACCAAAAACGTTTATGCCGGCAAGGACCCCGATGAAGAGCTTAAGGATTATGTCGATTATCTGAACGGTACAGACACTCCCGATAACGAAAGCAATATCGCAGACAGCCTGGACAGCAGCAACACCGAATAATTTTATTTTAACGGAAGGATATAACCTATATTATGCCAAATGCCGAAAAAAGCATATCACTTGAAAATGCAACAGATGTCGGCGGGGGACTTACCTCGAAAGAGGTAAGCGACCGCATCGCACAGGGAAAAGTAAACGGAGATTTCAATATACCGAGCAAATCGGTAAAGCAGATATTCAAGGATAACTGTCTTACATTCTTCAACCTTATCAACATAATACTGGCGGCTTTTGTCGTTGCGGTAGGCTCGTTCAAGAACTGTCTGTTCTTGGGCGTTATCATATGCAACACGGCAATAGGTATATTCCAGGAAATACGCTCAAAAAGAGCCATCGATAAGCTGGCTCTTATTTCTGCGCCTAAAGCGGATGTGCTGAGAAACGGCGAAATACAGACTATACCCGTAAAGGATATTGTTCTTGACGATATAATGATTTTGTCGGCAGGCAGACAGGTCTGCTCGGACTGCATAGCGGTAGAGGGCGACTGCGAGGTAAACGAGAGCCTTATAACAGGCGAAAGCGACCCTATCGTAAAGCACAAGGGCGATGAGATATTATCCGGCTCGTTTCTGATAAGCGGAACTGCAAAGGCGCAGGTTATCCGCATAGGCGCAGACAATTACGCCAATAAGATAACAAGCGGCGCAAAATATATCAAGAAGAATAACTCAAAGATGCTCGCAAGCATAAACTATATACTGAAGATGATTTCCGTATGTATTATACCGATGATACTGCTGATGTTCGGCAAGGAAATGCTTCTCGCACACAACACGTTCACCGATGCCGTTGTAAATACGGTGTCGGCTATAATCGGCATGATACCCGAGGGTCTTGTGCTTATGGCAAGTATGGTGCTTGCGGTAAGCGTTATCAGACTTGCAACGAACAAAACGCTTGCGCAGGATTTGTACTGCGTGGAAACCCTTGCAAGAGTTGACGTTCTCTGCCTTGATAAAACAGGTACGATAACCGAGGGCAGAATGGAGGTATCCGATGTTATCTCTCTTGACGGCAACGATCACGAAAAAGCTCTTTGCGAGATGATATATGCGCTTGGTGATAATAACCCCACTGCGCTTGCCGTAATGGACAGATACAAAAAAGACGGTTTCCTGCCCGAAAGAGAATGGTCGGCAAGTGCTGTGGTGCATTTCTCAAGTGCGAAAAAGTGGAGCCTTGCGGCTTTCGAGGATAAAGGAACATATATTCTCGGTGCGGCTGAATTTATTCTGGGCGATGCTATGACAGATGCTCTGAGAGAACATATAAAGACGCTGTCTGAGGGCGGATACAGAGTTGTGCTGTTTGCACACAGCGACAATATGCCTCCCGAAGTTGAGGGCGGCGCATTGCCCGAAAATATAACTCCTGTTGCACTTGTAAGAATCACCGACTGCATAAGAAAAGAAGCCCCTGCAACGCTGAAATATTTTGCTGAGCAGGATGTTGACATAAGAATTATTTCGGGCGACAGCCCCGTTACCGTTTCGGGAGTTGCACAGCGTGCAGGTCTTGAGCATTATGAAAATTACGTTGACGCATCAACATTAACAACCGATGAAGAACTGTGGGAGGCGGCTGACAAGTATAAGATATTCGGCCGTGTAACGCCGTATCAGAAGCTGGAACTTGTAAAGGCGCTTAAAGCCAAAGGTCATACGGTTGCTATGACAGGCGACGGCGTAAACGATGTCCTTGCACTGAAAGAATCCGACTGCTCTATAGCTATGCAATCCGGAAGCGATGCGGCACGAAATGTGTCAAATATTGTCCTTCTCGACAGCAATTTTGCGTCAATGCCGAAGATAGTAGGCGAGGGCAGACGCTCTATAAACAACATCGAGCGTTCAAGCGTGCTGTTCCTTTACAAAACCGTATACTCGTTTTTAGCGGCGCTTATGTTCTGCTTTGTGCCTATGGGCTATCCCCTTCAGGCAATACAGCTTACGCAGATTAATATGTTCACAAACGGCATACCCTCGTTCTTACTTGCTATGGAGCCTAACTTCAAGCGTGTAAAGGGCGAATTTATAGAAAACGTCCTGCCGAGATCCATAATGCACGGACTGCTTATCACGTTCAATTTTGTCGGAATAGTGCTTATGCGCTATATTTCGGGCTGGATGGATATAATTCCGAGAGAAACCTTCGATTACAGCATCGAAACAATGTCAACCATATGCATAGGATTTGCGGCGTTCGTGATACTGTTCAAGGTTTGTATGCCCTTCAAGCCGTGGAAAATAGGTCTGTTTATTTTCCTGATAGGCGGATTTACGGCTGATATATTCATATTGCGTGATTTCCTGCTCGACCTTAAGCCTATGTGCTTTGAAATGATAGTTATGACAGGAATCCTTATGGGCGCAACCGTTCTTATAGAGGCTCTGTCCTCGTTCTTTGAACGGCATATAACCGATAATCTGCTGGCGTTCCAGCGGTACTGGAAAGATGTGTTTATAAAAATGTCGGCAAAAAGAAAAGCCGGAAAGGAAAATAAAAATGCCTGAAACGACAGTTGAGATATTCAGCGACGGAGCGTGCAGCGGCAATCCGGGTCCCGGAGGTTACGGTGCGATTCTCCGTTGGAACGGAAAAGAAAAGGAACTGAGCGGCGGCGAAAAGCATACCACCAATAACCGTATGGAGCTTACCGGAGTTATCGAGGCGCTGACGGCGCTGAAATATCCGTGCAAGGTGATACTTACCACCGACAGCAAATATGTTGTGGATTCGGTCACAAAGGGTTGGGTGAACGGCTGGAAACGCAGAGGCTGGAAAAAGTCCGATAATACCCCCGCACTTAATGTCGATCTGTGGGAGCGGCTGCTTCCGCTGCTCGATACGCATGATGTGGAATTCCGCTGGATAAAAGGCCACGCAGGACACCCCGAAAATGAACGTTGCGACAGACTCGCAGTAAAAATGCGTGATTACTACAGCGCATTATAATAAGCCGAAAAGAAGGCGTTTTTATGAAAAATGAAATTAAAGAATATAAGGAATATATAAAAATGCAGGCGGCAGACCCTGACGTTGACAAGAAAGCACTTGCACAGCAGCTTCTTGTAAGGATAGGCTTCTATCAGCACGAAAGGCTTATCCATCTCATAGTAACAATGAGCTTTGCGATATTCTTCCTGCTGTCGCTGATACTGGTGTCGATAAATGTTTATTTTCTTGCATTGTCGGTGCTTCTGCTTGTACTTCTTGTTCCGTACATAGCGCACTATTATTTTCTTGAGAATTCAACGCAGGAGCTTTATAAAGTGTATTACTCGCTTATTTCGGGGCAATAATTCTTGCAGACGAAAAATAGTTGTAATTGTTTAAGCAAAAATCACACAAAACCGTGAATTTATTACCAAGTTTCGTTTAATCCTACAAAATTATCTTGCAAATATGGATTTTTTCGGCTTTCTGTAGTATAATTATAGCATTAATCTGCAGAATCAGTCGAATTAAGTTAGCTTTTTTTCAATGTAACAAGAGGGGTGAGCCGATGAAAAAAGATATATTTTCAATTCCGAACATACTGAGCTTTGTGCGAATATTGCTTATCCCGATATTTGTATGGTTATATGTCACCGCAGGAACGAGCGGAGAGTATTATCTTGCCGCCGCAGTTGTCGTAGCGTCGGGAATTACCGATTTCCTTGACGGGCAGATAGCACGGCGATGCAATATGATAACCGAGTTCGGCAAATTCCTCGATCCGCTTGCCGACAAGCTGACGCAGGGAACGTTGTTTCTTTGCATAGCGATAAATTATCCGCTGATGTGGATACTGCTTGCTATATGGCTTTTGAAGGACGGCTTTATGGCAATCATGGGACTTGTGCTTTTAAAGACAAAGCAGACAAAGCTTGACGGCGCACGCTGGTACGGCAAGGTCTGCACGGCTATTATCTATATCGCAGTACTGGCTCTGCTTTTCTTCCCCGGAGTATTCCCGGAGGGCTCGCCTGCATCATCCTTACTCATTCTTATCTGTATAGGTGTAATGCTTCTTTCCGGTATTCTTTATTCGATAGCGCTTATAAAGATGTGGCTTCACAATGAAACAATAGCCAAAGAGGACAGAAAGAAGCTTAGGGAGATAGCTAAGGAAAGCACCCACGAGCATAGTGATATAAAGAGTGAATAAGAAGATGACCTACAGGTGAGCCTGTAGGTCGTTTTTGTTTTCAGCGGTGTTGGATATGTCTTTTATGCTCTGATAATTTAATAAAAGATTACACGCTTTGCCAAGCACTGATTTTAGCTCCCTTTACACAAGGGAGCTAAATTGTGATACTTCTGTTTTTTATATCTATACAACATTCTCAATTTCGTTTTCTACTATGTTGAAGCGCTTGAACTCCGGTATGGATTCATCAAAACTTTTTATCAATATGCTTTCGTCGCCCGAAAGACTGTACATTGCCATTATTCCCGAGGGATAAAGCACTTTGTCGAGCTTGCCCGTTCTCAGCTTATCATATCCGTTATAAAGCGGGATATCGTTCTTGCGGCTGAGGTAATCGATCATAGCAAGCAGGTAAAGACATTCGGCGTACCACTTACGTTCGTACAGCTTGCTTACTTCGTCACTGCACAGCATATCACGGATAAAGGAAAGCTCGCCCTTGTCTTTTACAAGGTGGCAGATGTTGCTTTTGAATATTTCAAACGAGCTTCTTTCCATGTGTTTTTCCTCCGTTTTGCTGTTTTTCTGATTTTAGCACAGTATTTTTATGCTGTCAAGAAGACTTTTTCCAATCATAGCAATTACAGGCTTATGAAAATGCCGTTTATTATTTCGTTGCGTTGAATTATGCTGTTTTTTATGGTATTATATAATAAACTTTGAAAAGGAAACAAAACAGTGAATATCAGAACTTTGTACACAGGAGAATTAAATCTGCTGTTTCAGCTCTTTGACTATAACGATCCCGATGAAATGACAGCTGAAAATACAGTAGATATTAACGAGAGAAAAATCGATATATTTGGCTTGTTCCAAGAGGACAGACTGATAGGAGAGATACGCGCCGCTTATGTCCATAACGATGAAAGGTTTGCCGTAAGAAACAAGCGTGTTTATCTCTTTGCTTTCCGTATTCATAAGGATTTTCAAGGCAGGGGATACGGACAATTTTTGTTGAATGAGGTAATTTCCACGCTTTCGCAAAAAGGTTACTCTGAATTTACGATCGGTGTCGAAGATGATAACGAAACGGCTGTACACATATATTCAAAGCTCGGATTTACGCAGTTGATCGGTAAAATCAGCGAGGAATATCAGGGGGATAGTTATGAATATGGGTTGTATCTGAGAGCGTGAGGAGTAAATATGCTCCGATTTACGGACAGATCTGATATTATTGAAAACGACAGGCTCTTTTCCGGACAGGAAATGTTCGGAAAGGAGCTTTTATATTTTGAATATGTCACTTAAAATTTATACAATGTGAACAAATCTTTGTTGAGTTTTGATATATACAAATTTCTCTTTCGGGTATAGAATATAGAGGTTGCTGTTTGTCCGCAGGACAAAGGAACAGAAAGAGGGAGAGAAATGATAAAGCGTTATTTCAAACGTTTAAAGACAGAATTCAAAGGCTATAATGCAGGAAAATTCGGGAAAGATGTGCTTGCCGGTATTACAGTTGCGGCTGTGGCACTTCCGCTTGCGCTTGCATTCGGTATATCGAGCGGTGCGACTGCCGCTGCAGGACTGATCACGGCACTTATCGCAGGTGTTGTAATAGGACTGCTTTCGGGTGCTTCATATCAGATATCAGGACCTACGGGCGCTATGGCGGCTATCCTTTGCTCGCTTGTGGCTACATATCAGATACAGGGTGTGTTCATTGCCTGCTTTATGTCGGGTGTTATACTTCTGCTGTGCGGAATATTCAAGCTCGGCGGGCTGGTGCAGTTCATACCGACACCTGTTATCACAGGCTTTACATCGGGTATAGCAATAATCATTGCATTCGGTCAGATAAACAACCTTACGGGACTTAAATGCGAGGGTGCTTCTACTATAGATAAAATAGTAAGCTACTTCAACATGCCTCAGACACTGAATTTCGAGGCAATAGCAATCGGCGTATGCGTTATAGTGTTTATGCTTATTTATCCCAAAAAGCTCAATGCTATCATCCCGTCGTCGCTTATGTCTATTATAATAGCAACAGCGCTGAACTTCATATTCAATTTCAATGTCGGCATTGTAGGCGAGATACCGCAGACGCTTCTGCTTAACGACAGGCTTGATATTACGGCGATAGATTTTGACACGGTCAAGAATCTTATATTCCCTGCAATCAGTATTGCGGCACTCGGACTTATCGAGAGCCTTTTGTGCGGTGCGAGCGCAGGCAGAATGAAGAATGAAAAGCTCGATAGCGATCAGGAGCTTGTAGCACAGGGCATAGGCAATATGCTGATACCCTTCTTCGGCGGTGTGCCTGCGACAGCGGCAATAGCAAGAACGAGCGTTGCCATAAAGAGCGGCGCACAGACAAGAATTGCAGGTGTAATACATTCACTGGTGCTTTTAGCGTCAATGTTCCTGCTCGGCGGTGTAATGTCAAAGATACCTATGGCGGCGCTTGCAGGTGTACTTATCGTAACTGCGTGGAGAATGAACGAGTTTGCGGTAATAAAGGACATTTTCGGCAGAAAGATAAAGACCGCAATGTTCCAGTATCTTATCACAATGGCGGCAACGGTTATATTCGACCTCACTGTCGCAATTATAATCGGTATACTTTTCTCGGTCATCATGTTCGTGCTTAAGGTTTCGGATATGACGGTAAACGTTGCGGATGTTGACCCTGCTAAGATAGATATAGCCGACAAGGACGGAAAGCTCTGCGGCACAAAGGTAGTATATGTCACAGGTCCGCTTTACTTCGGAACATCAAACAAGCTGTCGGAGAAGCTGTCACATCTTGAGGTCGATGACGGCGGAAAGCTGATATTCTCAATGCGTGGCGTGCCTATAGCGGATATTTCCGGTGTACAGGCTATGAAGGAGCTTTGCGACAGTCTTTCCGCAAGGAAGATAGAAATATACTTCTCGTGCGTACAGCCTGCCGTTGACGAAATGTTCCACCGTTGCGGCCTTATCGAAACCTACGGCGAGGAGCGTTTCTTCTGGAGCACCGACAAGGCGATGAAATTCATTGCAGGCGAAACCGCAAACGTCTGCCCCCTCTGCTCCGCAAACACATCAAATACAGCCGTAACCGCAGAAACGGCAAGCGTATAAATCTAAAAAAATCAGCCCGCAGGAAGATAAAACTCCTGCGGGCTGCCAGTCTGTCGATAAACCTCTATCGTTGATAAAAATGGGGTCGCAGGGGCGTAGCCCCCGACAGGGTCTAGGGGCGGTAGCCCCAGTAATATAGCCCCTTCCCAAGGGGAAGGGGTTTGGGGTTAGGGATAGAGAAATTTCGCTATTCTTTAAAAAACAAACTTTTTCTACAAGCTGTCAGCCCGCAGGAAGATAAAACTCCTGCGGGCTGTTACTTTATGCTAAGCATCTCTGTCGTTGCCTTGCGACGCTACGATATATAACAAGCTGTCAGACAGGCAGGGTTTGCCGTCGCCATTCGGATTTTACTTGATACGCTCTTTTTGTATGTATTTTTCACAACCTGATAATATAACAAATTTCTTTTCCTTGACAAAAAAGAAATCCGAATGCTATAATACTATAATAAAGATTTCAAAAAATGCGAGGGAAAATATATGAACAAGTTGGTATATTTGTTCGAACTTGACTCGGTGTGTAATACCCGTGAAGGAATCGAAGCAGGTCAGCAGGCTATGTTTGAGGAGATTGCACAAAACGGAAACTCGGTTGTTTTATCGTTTAATCAGTTGACAGATTCCTGTGCTTTTATGGCAGCCGTAAAGGATAAACGTACATATCCGTATATACTTGAACTGTTCAGGGTCGGCGCAATAAAAGTGTCACATTACGGTAAAATCAGAACACCCTCGCAGTACCTGCAAAACGCAATAGAGAAATGTAAACAAAACGATGAAAGCGTATTTCTTTTCTCCGCATTGCCTATAAAATCATCGGATAAAGAGCTGCGTGAAAAGATACATTCTGCACTGAGATACAGTGATCCGGCAATACTGACAGAAATGGTCGAAGAAAAGCAACGGCAGCTTGATAATTCTTTAAGTGAACAGCGTCAATCTCTGCAAGCGGAAATTGCAAAGCTTGATTTTCTTGACAGATACGTCCGGATGATCTTGTTACTGAGTACAGAGAAATTATCGGGAAACAAACCGATAGGCGTGAAAACTAATCCTTTTTCGTGGTATATGAATAAAGCTATTCAGCATTGTTCGCATTCAAAAGACACTATAATAGTTGAGGCTGTCGGTTTGCTTGATGAGATCCGTCGTGAAATCAGTGACGAGCCGGATAGCGACAGCTTAATAAATAACCGATCGGATTGGCTGACAAAGCTGTATAAACGTGAGAATTGCGAAGCTGTCCTTATGGGAAAAGCTATTATTGATCTTTGCTACAATTATACAGTGGAAGAAAGTATCTGTGGTGTATCACGACATTTTGACGGCAAAAACCAAAAAAAGCTACTTGAGGATTTTGACAAACGACTTAAAAAATACTGGGCTGACTTCAAAAACGGGTTGCACATACTTGATGAGTGTGACAACAGCTCTCTGTCGGAGCAGACTGTAAAGCTACCGCATTGGGCGACCGCAGTTCGTTTATACAGCGCACACACAGTTCAACCGTCGGCTGATGGAAGCATATATGAAAAGAACTACAAACGGGAGAAAGCTCTATGGAAATTGAAGATTGTAAGAAAGCTGTTCAAGACGTTGGGACTTTCCTGCATATATATAGTTGTACTGGTGGCAATTGACCTTATAATGGGTGTTTTTCAGGATATTCTGTTTAATTCAGACGGAATGAGCTTGTTACAGGCGCTGATGGTATCAGGGTTGTCATCACTGATGTTCGGTGTTATCGGCTCAATTATTGCATTAGCTCCTTGGTTGCCCGATTTTCTTGATGTGTTCAGAAGCATTTTTAATTGTTTTGTCGATGCGATAATCACAAAGCTTGCCCCACACGGAAAGGCGTACAGAAATACTGAGTTTAGGGAGAACAACGATGAATATTAAAGAAACCGAACTGAGAGAATATTTTGAGCTAATGGAAAACCGACCTGAGCTTTTTGCGGAAAATGAGCTTATCCCCATTGAAAAGGATATTGAGATTATCAAAAAATTCACAGCTGAAACCGGTAAAAAAATCGGAGTTGTATATCACAGCAGATACAATATGATGATAACTGACCTTATCACTCCCAAGAACGAAAAGCCTTATGTATATGAGCGCATTATTCCTGATTCTGAAGGCAGTGTTGTGACTGTTGTAAAATGCAAAGATAAATTCGTGTTGCTTAAGCAGTTTCGCCATGCGTTAAGAAAATATCAGTATGGCTTTGTGCGTGGATATGGCGAGCAGGGGCTTTCTGCAAAAGAAAATGCAGCAAAGGAAATACAGGAAGAAACCGGAGGCAAAGCTACAGAACGTATTTATCTCGGCGAGATTTCCGCTGACAGCGGTCTTACCGGTGGAATAGCAGCCGTGTATCTGTGCAAAACGGAAAATGTTTCACAGAAGAACGGATATGAGGGAATACAGGAGCTTGTTCTGCTGGAAGAGCACGAGCTTGTCCAGTGGATAGCGAGCGGTAAGATAAATGACGGATTTACGCTTTCGGCATACGCATTATATTGTGCCTATGTGCAGAAAAACGGTTTGCCGTTCTGATGAATACAATAAGATTTGCAAAGAAATACCCGGGATTATGGAAAAATGTAATGATTTAATTTAAAATATTTAAGCATATCATATCAAAGTGTTAAAATAGAAATCGCAAAGCCGAAAACCACACTTTCCCTCTGCTCCGCAAACACATCAAATACAGCCGTAACCGCAGAAACGGCAAGCGTATAAATATAAAATCAGCCCACAGGAAGATAAAACTCCTTCGGGCTGTTACTTTATGTTAAGCGTTTTAGTCGTCGTTGCCTTGCGACGCTACGATAAAGCTTACTATCACTGTAACGAGCAGAGCGAGTATGAAAAGCAGCTGATTTTCAATAAAACAAACCGTCAGGGCAACACCGCCGATTAAAATAGCAATTCCGAAAAGTATCCATAAGCATTTTACCGCTTCACTGCGAGTATCGGTTTTGTTCTTATCGTGGTCATAGTGACGATAAATTCCCCTGCGATTATTCTGCGCAGGTGGCTGTTCATTTTTCTTGCTGTCCTCGATTATATGATGAATAAGCCCGAATGTGACAAAGTCATCAAAGGCATCGTGCTTACCGTTTCCGTTCCAGTCAAACATAATATCCGTCCCTTTCGCATCTATTCAAATATTCCTTTAAAAGATTCTGTTATCGATTTACGCACTACAGAGTAATTTTCTTTATTGATGCGACCTATTCTGACAATAAGCTGTGCTTGATTGATAGTGGTTATCTGTTCCATGAGTACTATGCTGTCAAACATGAGCCCGCATTTGCTGTTTAGATTAAAGTGGACCGGGAGCTGTTTTTTATATCGTGCCGTAAGCGGAGCAACGATAGTCGTTGTGCTGAAATGATTGCCGATATTGTTCTGTATTATAAGTACCGGTCTTATTCCGTATTCGATACTTCCTGTTTTTTCGCCAAGGTCTGCGAGCCATATCTCGCCTTGAAATGCTTTTCCGCTGACATTCTGTACAGTTGTTGCGGAAGCATTATCAGTGTAATTACACGTCATATTTAATTCCTTTCTCAACTGAATTGCTGTAAACATATAATAGTTTCGTTTTTAGTAGCGGTATACCGGTGTTAAGCTGTTGAGTCCGTATCCTACACTAAATCTGATTAGCTATTGTAATTATTTTAGCATAGGGAGTGTACGATAAAAAGGACAAATATAAAGGTCACAGTCAGAAATGGCTGACTGTGACTTTCAGTATGTTAAATTTTATTCAATACGGCAAATAGGACGAATCATCTCCCATAGCATCAAAGTGTCGCCTGTAACGGCGAGGAATAGTGAGGTCTGAGAAATATCCTATATCAGACAGGACGTGCGAAATAGCCGTAAATCCATCGTTATAGAAGCGTGTTATACGTTTCTTCCTGTCGGTAATTCCGCAGTAGTCATGCGGGCATACGAATGTCCATTCGGCAGAGCGGTCGTCAACTATTACTCTGAAATATTTATCAATGTCATTCTGGCTTATGCCGAAGTTTGCAAGCAGTATGTGATGCTCAAAGCTGTCGTCAAGCCGTGACATAAGTACTGTTTCACCGTCAGATGAGATGGCGAAAGTCAACGGTTCTTTTTTAGCAATATATTCATTTACCGTTTTTTCGTCCGGGTATTTACGATATGTCATAAATTCACCTGATTTCCGTATTTAAAAACTGATTCCGAATCTTATATATTAATTATAGCATTTCCGCCGGCAAATTGCAAATCCTGCCTGGGTGCGTTCTCCTCGCAAGGCTGACAGCAAAAAACAAGCACCGCAATCAAATACGGTTGATTGCGATGCAAAGCCGTTGACCGCAAAAAAGTTGTCAGCGAAGGCAAGACTGACGAGTACAGTACAAGCGAGCAGCCTTGCCGAGCGGCACTTTTTTGCGAAAAGGAGGAACAGTGGAGCGGGTGACTGATTTTTTATAGCATAAAAAATCGGAACAAGCGTAACTCGTTCCGACGTGGCACGCCTGATGCGATTCGAGACGCACCTGTGCGTTCTCCTCGCAAGGCTGACAGCAAAAAACAAGCACCGCAATCAAATACGGTTGATTGCGATGCAGTTTTTTGGCACGCCTGATGCGATTCGAACGCACGACACATAGCGTCGGAGGCTTAGGCTCTATAGTCTGTGTAATGGCTCTACAACTGGTTTTATAAGCTGTTTGACTTGCAATTTGACTAGTGTTTGACTAGTGTTTTTATATGCTCTTACGTTGCTTGTCGCAATTTTGCATTCAAATGTTCGTTAAATTTATCGATATTTTTTGCCTTGTAAGTCTTGTCTAAGTGCGTGTAAATTTTGAGGGTTGTGGATATATCCTTATGACCTGCCTGCTCTTTTGCTGTCATAATATCCACCCCCGCAAGATACATCAAGGTTATAAATGTATGCCGTAAGCAGTGGGCTGTGAAAGGTTCAATCACAAACGGAACACCACCGGGCTGAAAACGGCTTGTCGGTTTGTCGGATAATGTGTTATCAAAATTGCCGTGCTCATAGTTCAGGACGGACATATAACTTTCCCACATTCTGCGCCAGGACGTGTTGCTATGCATCTTGTCATTTGCAGTCCGGCAAACGAGAAAGCCGTCATGCTCCGCACCTTTCAGATAGTCAACGAGCACATCGGGAATATAGACAATTCGTTTTGCACTTTCGGACTTGCCATAGTTTTTGACTTTAGCCTGATTGCCTGAGAACTCTACAAATCGTGCTATCTTGATAGTTTTACTGCTTAGGTCAATATCATTCCATTGAAGCGGTATAAGCTCGCTCTTTCGTAACCCGGCATACATCATGATCATTGCAGCAGTCTGGGCTCTGTGGGGCGTGGTTCTTATCCACTCCTGCTCTTCATCGGTCAGAGCACGGCGCTCCTCCGCAGGCTTTACCTTTGCAGGAAGTTTTACATTCCGGAAAACGTTATAGTCGGTGGCTCTGTTCTCAATAGCCAGGTCAAGGACACTTACCGATATTTCATACACCGCTTTAATTGTTCTCTTGGAATAGTCCTCCTGAGCCATATCTATGAGAATATCACGCAAATCCGATGAGGACAGTTTTGCTATTGGAAGATTATACAACGGTTCAAGGTGCTTGTAGTAGCTCTGCGTATTCTTATACCACTGTTCCGAAACGTCGGCTTGCTTGTATTTTATCCACTTTTTGCCCCAGTAGTCGAAGGTTTCACGGCAAGCATCAAGATCTATACCTTTACCGAGCTTGATTTTAAGCGAGTTGGACTTTTCTTCGACTTCTTTCTTTGTGTTCCCGTAAACAACACGGTATTTCTGCTTGCCGTTGTTATCGGTACCGATATAAACCGATTGCTGATAACGGCCGTCCGAACGTTTTTTCATATTTACACCTCCTAAATTTTTTCCCCGCTTGTTACGGCGGGGAGTATTTATATATTTGCGTTTTTACCGTAGAATATCTTGCCGCTTTCTAAGTTCTTTTTGTAATAGCAGGATTTAGAACGGATTATATCCGGGTGCAAGCACTTTTTAGCATCTGAACACTTCAAATATAATCCGCAACATCCAAAATGCTCTGTTGGCTCAAATATTCTGACATTCTCATCAGTAATAAGTTCAGCAGCTTTTACAGCTTCGTTTTTTGTGTGGAATGTACATTGTATGAAATTCTGAGGGCTTTTCAGCAATTTGGTGCTTGCAGGAGATATTTCAAGTGTATCATAAACTCTTTTATTGCAAGAAATTACCGTGAATTTTGTATTCACTTTAAAGAAAAGGCATTTTTCAAAATAGATCGAATACCCGGTAAGTTTGTCTTTGCTTTTGTTTTCCTGTATGCTGAAAAGCCCGTTTGAACATTTCCATTTTGCTGAAACTGTGATTATTATGTTTTCTAAAGTAGTTTTACAATCTAAATCTTCGGGTTCATTTTCAAATAATGCTACCTGCTCTATCATAACTGCACATCCTTTTCTTTTAGTATCATAATCGGATAGCCTTTGCTTCTGAGTTCAATTGCTTTCTTCGCCTTAGTGCCATAAGTTCCGCAAGCCCAACTCTCAGAACCTTTTTCGCCTATAAGAAGAATGTCGGTTTTTCTTGTGACGCTACTAACTACCGTAGCACCTATTTCAGACAATCTTTCTTGTACTTCTTGCTTACTCCCATAATCGAAATCACCGGTCAGACAGATAGACTTGTTGCTAAGCTCTACATCAATGGCACCTATTTCTGCATTAAGCGGATTGATTTGTGCTTTGAAAAATTCGAGAAGATAATCGAGCTCGGATTGCTCTATTATTCCGTCCTCGATTACTTTCCAGATTGCGTTATTTATAATGTCGTATGGGTAATTACCTGCAAGCTGTTCATTATTGTTCATCCATTCTTCAAGTCTTAACAGTTCTTCTTGTGTCAGAATGTCATCGCAGGTTATGCCTATCAATATGCCGTGCAATGTTTGTAACCCTTTTGTGATAGGATTCAGTACTCTTTGTTTCGGCGGCTTTATTTCGAGTACAAGAACGGAGTGATTTTTTAATGCGGTCATTAAGCTGTGAGTATAGTAGCAGTCTGCAAGAGCTCTGTGATGTACACCGCTATCTTTTATCCCGAGCTGTATTATCATATCTTCGAGTTTGTGGCTGACATCGGGGTATTCTTGCTTGCACACAGCTAAAGTATCATAAGTATCATTTTTAAAATCAAGCCCACAAGCAACGCATTTTTTGCTGATGAAATTAGCGTCAAATGCAATATTATGTCCTACAACAGTGTCATTGTTGATAAATTGCAGAAAATCAGATAGGGTATCGTCAAGCTCTTTTGCAGCTGCCAACATATCATCAGTTATGCCTGTAATCTGAGAAACAGTTTTCGACAATGGCTTGCTTGCTTTTATAAGCTGAGAAAATTCAGCAACGACTTTGTTGTCACGAACACGCAAAGCGCCGATTTCGATGATATTATCCTTGTCCGGCGATAAGCCTGTTGTTTCAATGTCTACTATTGTGTAGTCGTTCAGTTCCTGTATATTCATCGCTGCACCTCCTATTTCAAACGCTTAATAACAACGACTGCTTACTGCAAATATGTAATCCTTCGAATAAAAAAAGAAAGGTTTTATTGGTACTTTAGTCTGCTCGTAGTTCCAACAAGCGTCAAACATTTTGTTTTCGATATCGAGTAATGAATCTACGTTAATACCTTTGCGTTGCTGTTCAGAATGTGACATCAATTGTATTTCGTCAATATCAGTACCACTAAGATACTGCCATATTTCGTATGACAAACTGGATATTCTATTTTGCACCACAACGGTAGACACATTGTACATATTACTTAGTTTTTCCGATAAATCAAAAATTGGCATTGAGTGCTCGTCAAATGTTTTACTTTCATTTCTAATTATCGGAAGTATTTCTTTGTATGACATAAGAAATTCAGCCGCACCCTCATTTGCAAGCCATTCAATATAACTATTTTGATTAGGTCTAGTATTTCCAAAACAATTCAAAGTAGTTCCAGGCTCATCAACAGTCAAAATGTGTGTTAGTTCATGAAATCCATGATAGTTTTGTTCGACAAACGACTTGTTTTCGTTTAATAGTATAACATGATTCTCATCTCTGTTTTTAGCAATTCTAACAATTCCTCGCAAATCATACGTCGAAAAAGGAAGTGTTTTTATCTTAACATTCTTAAATTTCTTACATAATTCAAAAATATCAAGAGGATAATCTGAACTAGAAATATTAAACTGGACTCTTTTTTCTGCGATTAACTTATATAGTTTTTCCTTAGTGTAGTAACTAATAATTATTCCTCCTTATTGCCCTTATCTTTAAGTTTCAAAATCATTGCAATTGCCATTTCAATATCATTAGGGTCTATTCCATTGTCTTGTGCTTTTTTTGCGAAACTAAAATAAATATTATTCACTTCATTGTTTAGATTACTATCGTCACCTATCAAATCACTAACTGAGACGCACAAAAAAGTTGCAATTTCTTTTAAGTATTTATTGTATGATCTGCTTTTTCCGTTTTTCCATGCTGAATAAGTACTTTTATCTAGCCCTAGATAATCGGTGAGTTCTTTTTGTGTTTTATTTTTTTTAATAAGCAATTCTGAAATTTTATCTATTATCTCCATATTTTCACCCTCCTTTTTGTTGGGATTTAACAAAGTTGAAAAAACAACAACTTAAAGGGTTGACAATTGGAATAATATCAACTATAATATGCGTATACGGTTGATGAAATTCCAACTTTTCTTTAGTTCAAGTTTAGCTGACAGACTAAAGGGAAGTTTACAATTTTTAAACTTTGTTGATTTAATAGTAACAGTTTTATCAACTTGTGTCAATAGTATCAAACAAAATTTGTTGATTTGCTGAAAGGAGGTAGGAATATGTACGATGAATTTAGGCATTTTGCCAAAGAAAATCTTAAGAGTAAGCGGATGACATATTATAAACTTGCGAAGAAGATTGGTTTTACAGAAAGCACGATTAAATGTTTTATGTGCGGGGCAAATAACAGTCGAAAGGTTGCTGAAAAAATTGCAGATGAATTAGGAGTAAAACTAGTTTACTGTGATAAAAAGTACATACCATTTTTTAAAGATTAAAGGAGGACATACATGAACAATTTACAGATTTTCGACAATGCCAAGTTTGGCAAGATAAGAACAATCGAGGAGAATGGCACAGTGCTGTTCTGCGGAAAGGATATCGCAGTTGCTTTGGGATATGCAGACCCGAAGAAAGCGATTATTCAGCACTGCAAAGAAAATGGGGTGGCGATTTACCCCCTCATAGACAGCATGGGCAGAGAACAGCAGGCAAAATTTATCAACGAGGGCAATGTTTATCGTCTTATTGCACACAGCAAGCTCCCTACGGCTGAGCAGTTTGAGCGCTGGGTGTTTGACGAGGTGTTGCCAACAATACGCAGAAACGGTGCATATATGACAGACGATACACTTGAGCATGCGCTGACGTCTCCGGACTTTCTGATACAGCTTGCAACAAAGCTCAAGGAAGAAAAAGCAAAGCGAATAGAGTTAGAAGCACAGGTTGAGCAGGACAAGCCTAAAGTGTTATTTGCAAGAGCAGTCGAAACGGCACACACATCCATACTGATAGGCGACCTTGCGAAAATCCTTAAGCAAAACGGCGTTCAGACAGGACAGAAAAGGCTATTCGAGCAGTTAAGGCAGGACGGCTATCTGATAAAGGGTGGCAACTCACATAATATGCCGACACAAAGAGCGATGGAAATGGGTTTATTTGAGGTCAAGGAAAGCACAGTGAACAATCCTGATGGTTCTGTAAGAATAAATCGTACAACAAAGGTAACCGGGAAAGGTCAGACATATTTTATAAACAAATATATTGCGGTGTAAGTGAGGTGCGTTATGAACAAAAAGATACAGTTCCCTGAGATGATGAATACGGAACAGGCGGCAAGGTACATCGGAATAGACACGGGTACCTTGCGGAAGTGGGCAAGGAACGGAGATATTCCTGCTCACAAGGTAGGACCTAAGCTCTGGCGGTTTTTCAAGTCAGAGCTCGCAGAAAGGATGGAGATGAATGAAAATATCTAAGATAATCGCCTACATACTCTCCCAGCTCTTGCGGCTGTGGATAACAGCGTGTGCGGCCGTGATGATGTACATACCGATGTCGGTGCTGGCGTATGCAAAACGTGGCTATCGTGCGATAGGCGGCGAAATGCTCCCCGTTGCAATAGTCGCTGTTGCGGTCTGGTACGGGCTTGGGTGGCTTATACGGGAGTGGTACAGGACGATGAGAGGAGGACGCAAATGAAAGCAAACGACCCCAATGTCCTCCTCGAGCGTGATGCCGATGAAGCGGCAAGAGCAGGATTGAGCTACGGTGAGTGGCGGTCAATCAAGGACGGTCAGAAGCTCGCCGACAAGGTACACTTCCGCAGAGCACAGCAGGTGGCGGAGATACAGAGAAAGAGGGGGAAGAAACATGTATAAATGCGAGCGTTGCGACTGGACAGGCTCAGCATCAGAGCTTGGACACTACACCGAGTATCGTGGCGAGTGTCACGGCGCACCTGCGTGGGAAACATTACCGTGTTGTCCGGAATGCGGATATGATGTCGAGAACATCGAAGAAGAGTAAAAAAAGAGCTCCCCGAAGGGAGCAAAACAAATATTTGTGCAAGACCAGTATAACACTGGCAAAGGAAAAAGTCAATGGATATAAAAGAAAAACTTACAGCCGAGCTGACAAACGCAAAGCTCGGCAGATACGAAAACGTTGTTAAGCCCTATGTGCTTGACGAGATCTGCATTTTTGCAAAGCAGAACAGCGAATTTGCACAGGCTATAGAGCAGTCGGACAAGTCTTTTGCCGACTGCCTAAAGGCAAGCGTTGCAGGAGCAAAAGAACACATATCTGACCTTGATTGTTACAAGCGTGCAGTAGCGTTTTACTTTCCCGGTGCTGACATCAAATGCATTATGACGCTTGATCTCGGTGACAGCGGGTTTAGCAACAACGAAATGTCCACAGAAGCAGACAGCGGCAAGCTACAGCTTGACCTTGACAGTCTGCTCGACTTCTGAGGTAACGGCTATGAAAAAAGAACGAAAAGAGGCACTGCTGAGCTGTTTTCCACCTGTTTCATCGGCACAGGCAGAGAAGATGAAAGGCAAAGGTGCGGCAAACTACATTGTATTCCTCACAAGAGGGGCGGAATTGTTTGCACGAGGATATCATCGGTACTCAAACGGTCAGCTAGTGGAGCGTCAGCGGTATGTGTTTGCAAAGGACGGCGCCGTGAGATACGGCAGCGAAAATGGCAAGCAGTGGAGCGTGCGTACAGAGTTTCGGGAACCAGTATTCTGCTTGACTTCGTACGGGTATACATTTGACAATTCATATAAAATCCTCGGCGAAGAAGCAATCCGTCAATCAGATATGCGATACAGTCAGTACGAAAAGTACACGGGAAATTTGCTGATGTGCTACCTGAATAAATACTGTCAGCACCCGAATATCGAGTATCTGATGAAGCAGAATTACGATCTCATCGACGAAATGTATACAGGATACGGGAGTGGTGCGGCAAAACTTACAGTGCCGAGTTATATTAACTGGAAAAGTAATAATCTTCTTGAAATGCTCGGTCTTACAAGATCCGAGTTCAAAGTTCTCAAAGGGCAGGAGCACTTATACGGCGCTTATAGGGTAAATAAGGAGCATTTCCCGAAAGTGACGCCGGAAGACCTGATACTTATATCTAAGGTCTTTGACTATGAATACGGGACACTGAGCCGCTTTTTAGATGCGACCGGTGCAACACCACAAAGAATGTCGAGATACCTTGCCGATAAGCAAATAAACACAAGAGATTACAGCGATTACCTTGACCAATGTAAAAAGCTCAAATACAACACAAAAGATACTGCGATATGCTTTCCGCATAATTTTGAGGCAATGCACGAAAGGCTGTCGGCAACTATCAAGTATCAGCACGATAAAGCGGTAAGAGCGGAGTTTGCAAAGCATATCGAGGAACGCAAACAGCTTGAGTTTTCTGACGGAAATCTGATGATAGTACAGCCGAAGCAGCTTTCGGATATAGCTTACGAAGGTAAAGCTTTAAGCCATTGCGTCGGCGGATATGCCGAACGGCACGCAAAAGGCGCTCTGAGTATAATGTTCATCCGTAAAAAATCCGAGCCGGACAAGCCGTACTATACAATGGAAGTCTCAGCAGACGGAAAAATTGTACAGGTCAGAGGAAAACGAAACATAGCACCTAATAAGGAAGTAGAAGATCTAATCAAAGGCTACAAGACATATCTTGAAAAGATTTTCAGCGATAAAAGGAGGAAAACAGCATGACCGAACAGCTTACACTGTATCAGCAGGCTCAGGCGGTGCATCAGGATCTGATGATTCAGGAACAGGTTGCAGCTCAGTCTTTAACGCAGATTGCCATAGACCTTAAAGAAATCAGAGATAGGCGGCTTTATGCAGAACTCGGATATTCAGATTTTGCCGAATACTGCGAAAACGCCACAAAGACGGGAAAAAGACAGGCTTATAATCTTATATCGCTTGTCGAGCAGTACAAGATTGACGATCTTTCCAGACTTGCGTATCTCGGCAGTACCAAACTGATCGCTCTTAAATCTCTCGGCAAAGAGGAACGTGAGGAGCTTATAGAGAGTGGCAAAGCCGAAGAACTGTCAGTGAGAGAGCTCAAGGAAAAGATAAAGGAGCTTACCGATAAAAATGAACAATTACGCTTTGAGTTTACATCAGTAACTGACAGTGACAAGGATAAAGACAGCAAAATCAATTCGTTGCAGGCACAGCTTGACGATACAGGAAATGCTATGCGGCGAACCGCAGAAGAAAATGAAAAGCTGAAGTTACAGATAGCTGAACTTGAAAAGCGTCCTGTTGAAGTGGCAGTTGCCGAACCCTCAGCGGAGGATATTGCAAAAATAAGAGCAGAAGCCGAAGCTGCCGCAAGAGCGGAATACGATAAAAAGCTTGCTGATGAAAAGAAAAAAGTGCAATCGATTGCACACGAAGAAGCAAGTGGTAACGGTAAAGAAATCTTCAAGATTCATCTGAAAAATATACAGCGTGAATTCAATGAAGCGTTAGAGCTTGTAAGCAATGCGTCAGAAAATGAACGCAGCAGTTATATAAAGGCTTTCCGTTCCGCTCTGAATGCGTGCGGGGATTTGATTGCTAAGTTATAAGGAGGAAAAACCAAATGTCAGTAAAAATCAGCTCACTTGAAATTGAAAATGTCAAGCGAGTAAAAGCGGTAGAGTTAACGCCTGCCGAGAACGGTCTTATGATAATCGGCGGTAAGAACAATCAGGGCAAGACATCGGTACTTGACGCTATCGCATGGGCACTCGGCGGTGACAGGCTGAAACCGTCACAGGCTGTGCGGGAAGGCTCTGTGATTCCGCCCCACATGGAAGTTACGCTCAGCAACGGTATAAAGGTAGTCAGGAGCGGCAATAACAGTACGCTCAAGGTTATTGATCCGGACGGCAACAAGGGCGGTCAGCAGCTGCTCAACGAATTCGTAGAACAGTTTGCGCTTGATCTTCCTAAGTTTCTCGACCGGTCGAGCAAGGAAAAGGCGGATACTCTCCTCAGAATAATCGGTGTAGGCGATAAGCTGTACGAACTTGAAACCGAAGAACAGAAGCTGTACAATCAGCGTCACACTATCGGTCAGATAGCGGATCAGAAGAAGAAATACGCTAAGGAAATGCCGGTATTCGCAGATGCACCGAAAGAGTTTGTGTCTGCAACCGAGCTTATCAGACAGCAGCAGGATATTCTTGCAAGAAACGGCGAGAATCAACGTAAAAGACAACTCAGAGAACAGTACGACAGAGAACTTGAGTTGGCTCGGAAGGCATACGAAGAAGCACAGGCAAGACTTGAAACGGCAACGGCAAACGCAGAAACCGCACATCGTGACGCTGAAGATCTTATAGACGAGAGTACGGCAGAGCTTGAACAGAGCATAGCAGACATTGAGCAGATAAACGCAAAGGTCCGTGCAAATCTTGACCGTGAAAAAGCTGAACTTGACGCTGAAGCGTATAAAACTCAGTATATACAGCTTACCGAAGAAATACAGTCTGTCAGAAAAGCTAAAACAGATCTTCTTGACGGTGCAGACTTACCGCTTGAGGGCTTGTCGGTAGATAACGGCGAGCTTACATACAACGGTTTTAAATGGGATAATATGTCCGGCTCGGAACAGCTCAAGGTTGCGACCGCAATTGTCCGCAAGCTCAATCCTAATTGCGGATTTGTGCTTATAGACAAGCTGGAACAGATGGATACCGATACGCTGAACGACTTTGGCAGATGGCTTGAAAGCGAGGGATTACAGGCAATCGCCACAAGAGTAAGCACGGGTGACGAGTGCAGTATCATAATCGAGGACGGCTATTCAAAGCCGGTTGAAAAGAAAGAAACTACAACATGGAAGGCAGGTACATTTTGATGAGTACAACAATGAACATCACTAAAGGCAGAATCGAAACCGCCAAGAAGGTGGTTATATACGGCCCTGAGGGAATAGGCAAGTCAACATTTGCATCGCAGTTTCCCGATCCGTTATTCATCGACACCGAAGGCAGTACAAAGGAAATGGACGTTGCCCGTTTTGATAAACCGACATCGTGGGAGTTGCTTAAGAGCCAGATTGAGTATGTCAAGCTCAATAAGCCTTGTGCTACGCTTATAATTGATACGATAGACTGGGCGGAACAGCTTTGCATCAAGTCTATCTGCGATAAGTACGACAAAAAGGGCATCGAGGATTTCGGCTATGGCAACGGTTATGTGTACGAAAAGGAAGAGTTTGGCAGGTTCCTTAATCTGCTTGAAGAGGTTATCGAAGCCGGAGTTAACGTTGTACTCACAGCTCACGCTATTCTCAGAAAGTTTGAACAGCCCGATGAACTCGGAAGTTATGATCGCTGGGAACTGAAGCTCGGCAAGAAAACAACCAATCTGATCTCTCCTCTTGTAAAAGAATGGGCTGATATGGTGCTTTTCGCAAACTACAAGACTATTTCGGTAGCGGTTGACAAGGACGGCAAAAAACATAAGGCGCAGGGCGGCAGACGCATAATGTACACGTCACATCATCCCTGCTGGGACGCAAAGAATCGTTACGGTTTGCCGGAAGAAATTCCGATGGAGTACGGGCAGATAAAGCACATTATCGAAAGGAATATTGCCGCACAGCCTGCCGTTACCGTTCAGACTGCACCTGTTGCAAAAGTGGCAGCTGCAGAAAACGCAACAACCGCCACGAATGATAATGTAATGTCGGCTCCTGCTCCGGCAATAACACAGGAAAGCTCAGGCATACCCAAAGCTCTTGCGGACCTTATGACAGCAAACAGCATAACGGAAGAGCAGATAAGAGCGGCAGTAGCAAGCAAGGGATATTTCCCTGCCGATATGCCGATAAAGGACTATCCCAAGGAATTTATCGAGGGCGTGCTTATCGGGGCATGGGAGCAGGTAAAAGCAATGATAACGGAAATGCTTATGACAGACTATGAGAACGAGGCTTACCCGTTCTGATAAACGAAAGGAGAAATAACACATGAGTGAATTTGAAAAAGAATTAGGCTGGGACGACGTAATTGAGAAAGAAAGCGATTTTACGCTTCTTCCCGCAGGTGACTACGACTTTACGATAACAGGCTTCGAGCGTGCAAGGCATGAGGGAAGCGAAAAACTTCCGCCTTGCAACAAGGCTGTAGTATCTATTCATATAGATGCTCCGGAAGGCTCAACTACAATTCAGCATAATCTGTTTTTGCACAGCAAGTGCGAGGGTATGCTTTCGGCGTTCTTTATCGGCATAGGTCAGAAGAAACACGGCGAACCGCTTCGCATGAACTGGAACAACGTCATCGGTGCCAAAGGTCGTTGCAAGGTGTACATAGATACTTGGAAGAACAAGAACGGCGAAGAAATGCAGTCTAACAGAATAAAAAAATTCTATGAGCCGTCACCTGCACAGACTGTTTCTCAGGCACCTGCAAGCTCTCAGGCGGGTGTATTTACACCGGGTAAATTCTGATGGAATTAAGACCGTATCAGAAAGAAGCCAAAACAGCGGTACTTTCACAGTGGGAGCAGGGCAATTCAAAAACCCTGCTCGTACTGCCTACGGGTTGCGGTAAAACGATAGTTTTTGCAAAAATCGCAGAAGACCGTGTCCGCAACGGCGAAAGGGTACTTATACTTGCACACAGGGGCGAACTGCTTGAACAGGCGGCAGACAAGATACTGAATGCCTGCGGGCTTGGCTGTGCTGTAGAAAAGGCGGAAGAAAGCTGTATAGGCTCATGGTATCGTATAACAGTAGGCTCTGTACAGTCGCTTATGAGAGAAAAGCGACTTGCACAATTTTCAAAAGACTATTTCAATACGATCATAATTGATGAAGCGCATCATTCCATTTCGGACAGCTATCAGAAGATACTTGGATATTTTGATGAAGCAAAGGTACTCGGAGTTACGGCAACGCCGGACAGAGGAGATATGAAAAATCTCGGGCAGGTATTCGACAGCCTGGCGTATGAATATACTTTGCCGAGAGCTATCAAAGAAGGGTATCTTTCACCGATAAAGGCACTCACCATTCCTCTGAAACTCGATCTGACAGGTGTCGGTACTCAGGCAGGAGATTATAAGGCGAGTGACATTGACACGGCTCTTGACCCTTATCTGTATCAGATAGCGGATGAAATGCTGAAATATTGCAAGGAACGTAAAACGGTAGTATTTCTGCCGCTTATAAAAACGAGTCAGAAATTCTGCAAGATACTTAACGAAAAAGGCTTCCACTCGGCAGAAGTCAACGGAAACAGCGTTGACAGAGGTACTGTTCTTGCTGATTTCGATAGCGGTAAATATAATGTGCTGTGTAATTCAATGCTTCTGACGGAAGGCTGGGACTGTCCAAGCGTAGATTGCGTAATAGTTCTCAGACCTACTAAGGTAAGAGGGCTGTACTGTCAGATGGTCGGCAGAGGAACAAGGCTTTGTGAGGGTAAGAAAGATCTGTTGCTTCTTGACTTTTTGTGGCACACAGAAAGGCACGAGCTGTGCCGTCCTGCACATCTGATATGTGAAAGCCCTGAAGTTGCCGAAAAGATGACCGAAAATATTGCGGCGGCAGGTATGCCTGTTGATATTGAACAGGCGGAAGAAAAGGCAAAAGAAGATGTAGTTGCTCAGCGTGAGGAAGCGCTTGCAAAACAGCTTGCGGAAATGAAAAAACGCAAGAGAAAACTTGTAGATCCTCTCCAGTATGAAATGAGCATTCAGGCGGAAGACTTATCTTCTTATGTTCCTGCGTTCGGTTGGGAGTGCTCTCCGCCGTCGGATAAGCAAAAGGCGACCCTTGAAAAGCTCGGTATATTCCCCGACGAGATAGACAATGCCGGCAAAGCTCAGCTGTTACTTGATAGGCTCGGCAAACGGCGCAATCTCGGACTTACTACTCCAAAGCAGATACGTTTTCTTGAAAGCAGAGGTTTTCAGCACGTAGGCACATGGCAGTTTGAAAGTGCAAGAAATCTGATTGACAGAATAGCGGCTAACAACTGGCACGTTCCGAACGGAATAGATCCTGCAAGCTATGAACCGAAGGTGGTGAATAATTCAGATGTCGGAATTTGATTTTGACCTTAACGAAGCACTTAAATATATAAGCCCGTCAGACCTTTCCTATCAGGAATGGGTGAATGTCGGTATGGCGCTCAAAGAAGAGGGATATTCCGTTACCGTATGGGATAACTGGTCGGCAAATGACAACAGATACCATAAAGGCGAATGTGAAAAGAAATGGGAGAGCTTCAACGGCTCTTCCTCTCCTGTCACTGGTGCTACCATAGTTCAGATGGCTAAGGACAGAGGAATGATGTTCGGCACGGGAGAAGACAGAGAGCTTGACTGGGACGATGAAATATCATACGAACATCACGATGAACACGTTGTTGTAAATAAAAACTGGATAGAGGGCAAAGAGATAAACGCTCCGACAGACTGGCAGCCTCACAGAGAAATAATCAGATACCTTGAAGCATTATTCGAGCAGAGCGAAAATGTCGGATATGTTGTTCAAAGCTACGAAAAAGACGGTAAATTCATCCCTGCCAACAAGGGCTATTATGACCGCACGGCAGGTCAGCTTATCGAATCATTGTCGCAGTGTGACGGCGATATAGGCTCTGTTCTCGGTGATTACAACACTCAGGCGGGGGCATGGATCCGTTTCAATCCTCTTGACGGCAAAGGCGTTAAGAATGAAAACGTAACCGAATACAGATATGCGCTTGTTGAAAGCGACAATGTAGATATAGAAAAACAGCATGCCATAATCCGTGAGCTTGAACTGCCAGTCGCTGTACTTGTATACAGCGGAAAGAAGTCACTGCACGCTATTGTAAAGGTAGATGCCGCAAATTACGATGAATACCGTAAACGTGTAGATTTTCTGTATCAGATATGTCAGAAAAACGGACTGTCACCCGATACGCAGAATCGTAATCCGTCAAGATTATCACGTCTTCCCGGTGTTCAGCGTGGTGAAAACAGGCAGTACATAGTTGACACTAATATCGGTAAATCGGGCTGGAATGAATGGAGAGAATGGATAGAAAGCGTAAATGACGATCTACCCGATACGGAAAATTTAGCGGATGTATGGGACAATATGCCGGAGCTTGCACCGCCGCTTATTGAAGGCGTGCTCAGACAGGGTCACAAAATGCTTATCGCAGGGCCGTCAAAGGCGGGCAAATCCTACGCACTTATCGAGATGTGCATTGCGATAGCCGAGGGAGCAAATTGGCTTGGCTGGCAATGTGCCAAAGGTAAAGTAATGTACGTAAATTTGGAGCTTGATGATGCAAGCTGCAAGCACCGTTTCAAAGATGTTTACACGGCGATGGGGTTAAAACCTGATAACTTTGGGAATATAGACATCTGGAATTTGCGTGGACACAGTGTGCCTATGGACAAGCTCGCACCGAAACTTATCCGCCGTGCGAGCAAGAAGAACTATATCGCCATTATCATAGACCCGATTTATAAGGTTATTACCGGTGACGAGAACAGCGCCGATCAAATGGCGCATTTCTGCAATCAGTTTGATAAGGTATGCACGGAGCTTGGCTGTGCGGTTATATACTGTCATCACCATTCAAAAGGTGCACAGGGCGGTAAGCGTTCAATGGACAGAGCCTCGGGTTCAGGTGTATTCGCAAGAGATCCCGATGCACTGCTTGATCTTACGGAGCTGGAGCTTACCGACAGCATAATAAAGCACGAAAAAGACAAGATGACCTGCAAGATATGCTATGACCAGCTGAAGAAATGCGGACACGAAGACGATGTTTCACAGGATGATATATGCAGTGCAAAGCAGATGCGTGAAGCGCTCAGAAACGCTGTGCCGGACGCAGATTATAAGCATGTGTGTGATTTCATTACCAAGTGTGAAAAACGCACAGAGAGCCGTACAGCGTGGCGTATAGAAGGCACGCTCCGAGAGTTCCCGAAGTTCCCGCCGGTGAACGTTTGGTTTGATTATCCCGTTCATCGTATAGACAAGACCGACGTATTAAAAGACATACAGCCCGATGACGGCAGAGCAGTAGGTTGGCAGAAGAATTTCAGCAAGAAAAAGACCGAAAAGGAACGTAAGGACGAGCGTAAAGAATCGCTCGAAACGGCATTTGATGCTTGCATGATTGACGGCAAGGTTACTTTATCCGGTATGGCCGAGTATATGGGCGTGACCGAAAAGACAGTCCGAAACCGTATAAAAGAGCACGGCGGTTTCTGGATTGACGATAACGAGGTAGGGAAAAAGTCGAAGTGAAAACTTTCACTGCGAGGGAAAATCTCGGTGATTTTCATTTTCACTGTCAGGGAAAATGTCGAGAAAATTTCTTTCACTGTCAGTGAAAAAGTCGAGAATTTTCACTTTCCCTACAGAGTGAAAAAGTCGGTGAATTATCGAGATTTTCACTGTCAGGGAAAATGCTATATACTACGTATATAGGTTTTTTCTTTCCCTGACGGTCACAGGGTGAAGTAGTCGTGCGACAGCTACGCACGACGACTTCTTCCCCTGACTGTGACAAAAGCACTGATTAAAAATCCAAAAGGAGATGTTAATATATGGGTAATAGCTTGAGCTTTTTTATGCCGATGATACCGCCTACGGTAACGGCACAGGAACACAAAGTAACGGTTTCTCACGGCAAGCCGATATTCTATGATCCGCCCGAAGTCAGATCGGCGAAGGCTAAACTGACAGCGTACCTTTCTCAGCATAAACCCGACAAGCCGTATAAAAAGGGCGTAAGGCTGACGACAAAGTGGCTGTTCCCGAAAGAACGGCACAAAGACGGAGAGTATCGTATAACGAAGCCAGATACCGACAATCTTCAGAAAATGCTGAAGGACTGCATGACTGTTTGCGGTTTTTGGACTGATGATGCGCTTGTCGCAAGCGAGATATGCGAAAAGTTCTGGGCGGCAAATCCCGGAATATATATCAAGGTCGAGGTGCTGAAATGACGATAGACGAAGTTCAGCAGGCTATTGTAAGCGGTCAGACCGTAAGGCATACACACGGAGGAATAACCGCCGAATACACAATAAGCGGTGTTATATCCCGTTACAGCAAGATAAGAGGCTGGTATTATGTGCTTGAGCTTAAAGACAAGAAAGCAGACAGCTTGTCTGTCGTGAATATGGAGGAGGTTGAAAATGAAAGAATATATTAAGCGTGAAGTTTTGTCTAAAATTATGGACGATATAGCAAAAGATGAAACTTGCCCTATGAACATTGTAGCAGATATTTATTATGCTGTAGATTGCATACCTGCGGCTGATGTCGAGCCAGTAAGGCACGGATATTGGCAAGTAGGGTATTTTCGTGACCGAGTGTGCAGCTGTTGCTTGCACCCCGACAATGACCTTGACGATTATCCACATCCGTACTGCCCTAACTGCGGGGCAAAGATGGACAAAAAAAGACGGACAAAGGAGATAAATAATGACTAAACGCAGACCCGCAACCGAAACCTGCCTGTTCTGTGGGCGCAAAATTCCTGACAGAAGCAACGCAGACACAATCAGAGAGTTTGTCTGCCGTTTTCGGCAGACGGCAAGTGAATCGACAACGACATTACTTGGCACAAGCATTGTAACTTACAGAATATCGCCAGAGGAGCTTGAGGAACTTATGGATAATATGATAGCGGAGGTAATTGGAGAAGATAGCATGAAAGCTTGGATTACGAAAGAAACTGTTAATTTTGGGGCAACAGTCGTCTTCGCTAAAACACGGAATAAAGCAAAATCGCTTGCATTATGCACAAGTTGCTGTGAAGGTGCAAATTTCTGCGATATTTGCGATATTGAAGTAAGACGAGTACCACAAATGGACAAGTATTACGTTGATGGAAAATCGGAAATGGATTGGTTCAATCCGAAAGACAGAATCGCATTGGTGAAAGAATGCGGATTTTACTGTAGACATCCAATAGCAGAAGATTGCAAAGACTGCCCGGCGAAAGAATTTTGCGATGAGTCAGTGTTGGAAAAGGAGCACCCCAATGACCGCTAAAGAATACCTATCACGCTATCACCTTATCAACATACGCATAAATCAAAAGATAGACCAGCAACGACAGCTCAGAGAGCTTGCAACGAACATATCGCCGTCATCGGGTGGTGGACACAGCAGCGGGGTATCTGACAAAGTGGGTACGGCTGTTGCAAAAATCGCAACGCTGGAGCAGGAGATAAACGCAGAGATAGACGAGCTTATCCGTGTGAAAGCTGAGATAGAGCGCACTGTCTCTGCGGTATCTGACGAGCGGTTAAGGCTGATACTGATAGCACGGTACATAAACTGTAAGACATTTGAGTATATTGCCTGTGAGATGCACTACTCGTATAAGCAGATATGCCGACTTCACGGTAAAGCACTTCTGAGGGTGCAAGATGTCCTTGAATGTCCTATTGCATCTGTGATATGATTACGATAGAAAAGAAGCGAAAGCGTAGTGACCGAGGAGCGGCTAATAAGCCGCCAGGTCACCTTTTCTGTCAATTATGCGTACAAGAGTATCCATTGGACCTCCTTTTTCTTAGTCGAGCCGTCCGCTCTTCTGATTCTTTCGTGCGGACGGTGACGAATACTTCAAGCACTCTGCAAAGGGTGCTTTTCTTATATCTTAAATTTATGTTAAAAGCATGTTCAAGATGTGGCAAGATCCACAAGCCCGGAGAATGCACAGCCGGGATAAAATACACACAGAAGATACGGGACAGCGAAGCCGACAGGTTTCGCAACCGCAAGATATGGCGCAGAAAAGCCGATGAAATACTTGAGCGTGACGGTCACTGCTGCAGGGTGTGCCTGTCGGCAGGCGTTATCAACAGCACAGACCTGTCTGTGCATCATATTGTACCGCTAAAGGTCGATTATGACCGCAGGCTTGATAACGACAACCTTATAACGCTTTGCCGCTATCATCACGAGGCGGCGGAGCGAGGACGTATCAGCAGGCAGGAACTGGCAACTATGACTTGTACCGTCGATTTTTCACACCACAACATATAGTGGTATAATACTATACACCACAATATATAGTGTACCCCCCTACCCTTGCGATTTTTGAGGGGTCCCGGTCTGACATCTGACCGCCACCTCTTTACACGATATATTCCCGATATGACTTTGAGAGGAGTGAGTATATGCCCAGAGGAGCAAAAACAATAGAAAACTGTGCGGGACACAGGACAAAGAAAGAAAAAGAAGTCCGTGAGGAAGCCGAAGCGGCTATGCTCACAGGGCAGAAGTGTTTTGAGCGTGACTGTGTAAAGGCTGATCCGGTAGCGCACAAGGAGTACCTGCGGCTGACAAAACTGCTCAGCAAGATACAGAAGAACGATGCACTGTACGGGGCAAGTATCAACCGATATTGCGAGTTGTACAGCGAAGTAAACACTGTCAAATCGGATGCGGTAACGCAAAGAGCGGTGCTGTCGAAGATTGAGATAGCTTTTAATAATCTGCCGGGCGAAGAAGCGACAGGCGATGAGCTGATGAAGTTTGCAAAGCTGATATCCGGAGCACTTGCGAAGATAGCCGACCTTGACAAAATTATAATGCAGAAACGAAAAATGATGAGCGACATTGAAAAGGAAAACGGCTGGACGGTACTTTCCGCGATCAGAGCAATACCGAAGCAGGCGGAAAAGCCCGAAGATGACGCTTTAGTGAAGATATTACATGGAGGCGCAAATAATGGGGCTGTTTGATAAGATATTCAGACGTGAAACTGAAGGCACGGATATTGAAGTCGCTTTCGGGCTAAAGCAGATAAGCAATATAACGAGAGAACAGGCACTTGAGATCCCTGCGGTTTCAGCGGCTGTTAATTTTATAGCCGGCACAATAGCAAGCCTGCCGATAAGGCTGTATAACAGCAACGATGAAGTTCAGACAGCGGCGGAAATCACTGCTGATAACCGCCTGTATCAGCTGAACGAAGAATCGGGCGATACTCTGAACCCGACAGAAATAAAGCGTGCGGTTATCCGTGATATGCTCCTTGACGGAACGGGATATATGCACATAGAGCGGAGCGGAAACGAGGTATTGGCTCTCAGATATGTCCGTGACAGTGCTGTGAGTGTGGAGAAAAATTCGGACGCAATCTATAAGACGCTCCGTATGCTCGTTGACGGCAGAGTGTACAATCCTTGGGATTTTGTCATTCTCAGCCGTAACAGCGTCGACGGCGGAAAGGGAGTAAGCATACTTGCCGAGAATCCCACGCTCTTGACATCAAGCTATATGCTGTTACAGCTTGAAAAGGCGATGAGCCGCAGAGGCGGTAACAAGAAGGGCTTTCTGCGCACTGAACAAAGAGTAGACGATAAAGCATTGCAAAAAATCCGTGAAGCGTGGAAAAAGCTGTACAGCAACAACGGCGACGGTATGATGATACTGCAGAACGGTCTTGACTTCAAGGAAAGCAGCTCCACCGCCGTTGAGATGCAGTTAAATCAGAACAAGGTGACAAATGCCGAGCAGATAGCAATGCTGTTTGGCTTATCTCCCGATGTATTGTCGGGCAGAGCCGATGACAGAACGTATATCAACAGCATAAGAACAGCCGTACTGCCTGTTGTTTCTGCGTTTGAAATGGCGCTTAACAGGGCACTGTTGCTTGAAAAAGAAAAGAACAGCAAGTATTTTGTCATAGATACTTCCGAGCTTCTGAAAGCGGATATTCTGACGCGCTACCAGGCTTATCAGATAGGCCTTGCGGCGAACTTCTTACAGCCGGATGAGATACGCTTCAAGGAGAACCTTGCGCCGCTCGGACTTGACTTTATCAAGCTCGGACTTAACGATGTGCTGTACGACCCGAAAACACGGCAGATATACACGCCGAATACCGACAGTCACGCTAAAATTGATGATGCAGGCTTGCAAAGCGGCGATGAGGGTGATATAATACAGGTAAGACATTATTTGCAGAACCCTATAACAGGAAAATTAATGGGAAGCACGAGTGACGGTGCAATCAAATCCGTTACGGTAAGCGAGGACGGCACGGTAACAACGGTTTACAAGCCGCAGGCTAAAACTAAATACGCACCGTCACCGCAGAGAAATCACAGCGGTATACAGGTAAAGCCAAAGACTTATGCAAAGCTGTGCGGAGAGTTTAATACGAAGTATCCGGGAAGTAGAAAAGGATTTCAAGGTACGGTTTTCAAAGGAAAATATCAGTACTTGGCAACTTCAGACGGAGAAGGCGGAGTGATTATAAACCGTAAAATTAAATTGTGATAGGAGAATTTGAGTATGACAAAACGACAATTTGAAAAGTATAATACGGCATATCAAAGTCTTTTAAAACAGCGGTATATAGAAAAAATACCTGAAAACAATGACACCGATGACAACTATGATCTGTTTAGTAAATTTCTGTTTGTCTTAGTTGCTCCCGAACAATATGAAGTAGAGCCTTTAATGCTGGAATATGTGAAGAATCACGAAGAAGCAACTGTGGAAGAATTGCTGTCTTACTTTGACAGTATCGCTCCTCCGGGCTTGCCACCCTGCGCTTCTGAGTGGGAAGATGACGAGGACGAAGAATGAAATTGAATATGACAACCGCTCTTTAAGGGCGGTTTTCTTATACCCGTGTGCAATCGATTGCACTTCATTTTAACTTGTATAGTACGCACTAACGATATAACAAACGGCTTAACAAAGCCGAATGTTAACTTGCAGTGTTTATTTGAAATTATAGCTGATTTTAAACACAAACTTTGCAAAAACAGCCGTTTTTTGTGAAGTTCGGTGCAAATTTGAACGAACTTAATAATTTTACCGTTCCGAAAGGAGCGGTATTTTTATACCCACAACACAGAAAGGAGTGATAAAAATGAAAATCGAAATCCGTTCCGCTGATCTTATGCACATCAGCGGATATGTAAACGCTGTCGAGCGTGACAGCAAGCAGCTGCCTGCGTCAATGGCACCCGGCATGACAACGCCGTTTGTTGAACGTATCGTAAGCGGTACGTTTGCGAAAAGCCTTAAGGATCATCCAAAGGTCGAACTGAGATTCAACCACAGCAAGGTGCTTGACACTACAGACGGAACGCTTAAACTGCGTGAGGACAGCATAGGACTTCACGCAGAAGCCGACATCACCGACAGAGAGGTAATTGCTGAGGCGAGGGCAGGACATCTGACAGGGTGGAGCTTCGGCTTTTCGGGAGCACAGGCGCACATTGAGCCGTGTGATGAGGGAGTTCAGCGCAGAATGATTACGGGACTGACACTGCATGAGGTGTCAATCCTCAACCGCAACCCCGCATACATCGCAACGTCAATAGAAACAAGAGGCGAGGAAACGACCGTGACGGAACAGCGCAGTGCTGAAAACGATAAGGTCGAAGTAACAGACGAAATCCGGGAGTTTATCCCCGATTACAGCAAGGAAATTGAAATTTTACAGCTTATGTCGGATTACTCCGACGGAAAGGAAACAGTATGAATTTAAAAGCACTCATCGAAAAGAGAAATGCTCCTATCGCCGATATGAAGTCACTCTGCGATAAGGCTACAGCAGAAACAAGAGCGATGACAACAGAGGAGCAGACAGACTATGACGCTAAGAAGTCGGAAGTCGAAGCGCTGAACAAGACAATCCGCTCAATCGAGGAGCAGAACGCTCTTAATCTGAACTCCGCAAAGTCAGACGGCACAGCAACCGACAAGGAGCAGGCAGAGACAAGAGCTTTCGAAAATTATCTGCGTACAGGCCAGATAGTCGAAACAAGAGAAGATGTCAATCTGACAAAGGGCGATAACGGCGCAGTCATCCCTGCAACTATCGCAAACAAGATAATCCATAAGGTTATCGACATCTGCCCTATCTATCAGATAGCAACAAGATACACGCTCGGCGGCACTCTCTCGATTCCCTATTACGACGAAGAAACGCAGGCTATCTCAATGGCATATGCCACAGAGTTTACGGATCCTGTAAGCACATCAGGCAAATTCCTCAGTATCGAACTCAAGGGCTATCTTGCTCGTGGATTCTGTAAAATTTCAAGAAGCCTTATCAATAACTCGCAGTTTGACATTGTTTCATACGTTATTAACAAAGTTGCAATTGCAGCGGCAAAGTGGATCGAAAACCAGCTTATCAACGGCGCAGCAAGCAAGATAGACGGTCTTGCCGCAGGCGTTACACAGGTGGTAACGACCGCATCGGCGACAGCTATCACGGCAGACGAGCTTATCGACCTGCAGGAAACAATCCCCGATGTATATCAGGACAATGCCTGCTGGATCATGAACAGGGCTACAAGAACCGCTATAAGAAAGCTCAAGGACAACGAGGGCAGATATATCCTTAATCCCGATGCAACGGCAAAGTGGGGCTATACGCTGTTCGGTAAGCCCGTATACACAACCGACAGCGTATCGGCTATTGCTTCCGAAAAGACAGCTATCTACTACGGCGATATGAGCGGTCTTGCAGTTAAGACCTCCGAAGACGTGTCTATCCAGATACTCAACGAACAGTACGCAACACAGCACGCTGTTGGCATTCTTACATGGATAGAGATTGACGCAAAGGTCGAGAATGCCCAGAAGATTGCCGCCCTTAAGATGAAGAAGGCAGGAGGCTAATAACCTATGACAGTAAAGGCAACGACCAACTTTTCAGGCACCGTCAGTATGGCAAAGGGCGAGGAGCGTGAGCTTCCCGCCGGTCCTGTGCTGAACGACCTGCTCTCCTGCGGGTACATAGTGCCTGTGGACAAGGAGGAGAAAAGTGAAACTAAGCGAGGTAACAAGCGCAAAGATTAAGGCATTCTGCGGTGTCAGTGATGACGAGGACGGAATGCTTGAAATCTGTGCCGGAGCGGCAAAATCCTATATCAAGGGCTATACGGGGCTTGACGATGCGAAAATAGACGAATATGAAGACATCACGGTGGCTTACTTAGTACTTATAAACGATATGTATTCCTCTCGTGACTTCTCGTCCGACAGAGCGTCACAGAACCCCGTGACCGCTCAGATACTCGCCCTGCACAGCGTAAATCTGCTGAACGGAGTGAATTAGAATGACATTTAACAGAAAAATCACGCTCATATCCTCCGAGCAGAAAAACGGCTCGCAGGGCAAAGCAGACAGGGCGGTAAAGACCGTATACGCAAAGGTTTCCGAGCCTGGCGTAACGGCAAAATATGCCGCCGAAACGGCAGGATACAAGTCGGAACTTACGGTGTATATTTGGAGACGTGAATACAGCGGTCAGTCTGTCGTACAGATTGACGGCAAGCGGTATCACGTCGAAACAACCGGAGCGGCCGACAGCGACCTGCATATAAAGCTGATACTGGCGAGAGGAGGCTGACAATGATAACAGAAAAGATTGATTCGGCACTCTCGGCGGTATTTGAGCATTTTTACAGCTATATGCCCGAATTTGAGGACGGCGAAGAGCCGGAGAAGTATGCAGTGTACAATTTATCGTACAGAGATACGTTCTACAGCTCCGGCAGGGCAAATATACGGCAGTATGCGTTGTCTGTGAGCGTATTTTCGCCGCAGGCAGACATTGAGCTGTATGACAAAACGCAGGCGGCGATAGAGAATGCAGGCGGTGTATTTACCGGCACTACCGATCTGTCGCAGTTTGATGTTTATCCCAACAGAAAAATTTTAGTCATGGAGTTTACGCTCTATGAGGAAAGGACATAACTATGGCAAAAGTAATACAGGGTACAGATCGTAAGTCTGCTGTATGCACCAAGCGTTTTGCGTATGCACCGCTGACAACGGATAACGCCGATACACTGGCATACGGTGACGTGACCGAGATCAAGGACATACTTATCACAACAAAGTACACGCCTAAAATGAACAGCGCATCGCAGTATGCGAGCGGCGTTGAGGTTGACAGCTATGTAGCTAAGGCAGGCGGTACGCTTGACGTAACAATTGTGAACACAAACTCCGCTGACGAGGTGGCACTTTTCGGTGCAAAGGTAAATACGTCAACAGGCGTACTTGAAAGCGGTAAGGATGATGTCGTACCCGATGTAATGTGCATCTACAGCACTATGACATCAGACGGCAAGATAAACCTGTATAAGTTCCCCAAGTGCAAGTTCACTTCACAGGGCGAGAACGTACAGACAACCGATGAGAACGGCGTAACATTCAACAGCCTTGCACTGCAGGCAAACTACAAGGCGCTTATCAACACAGGCGTTGATATGTACTGTGTAAAGGGCCTTGATCCCGTTACAGACAAGGCGAGCATTGACGCATGGTTTGCGACCGCTTCAGGCGTTATTGTAGCTGAAGCGTAAAAAAGTACAGATATGACGGGGCGGGAAACTGCCCCGAAAATTATCTATAAAGGAGATTCGATGTGTTCACAGAACTTTTAAACAAGAAAATTTACATCACAGATACTTTATATCTGCGATATGACATAAAAGCGTTTATAGAAGCGGAAGAAAAGGGCATCAGCCCGTTTGAACTGACATTTCCTCTGCCGCTTGACTACATCAGAGCGGGGCTCAGGTGTTGCTTTGATGAACTGGGAGCCGACCCTGTAAAACGTTCCGAGATAGTGGCATATATGATAAAGGAATTGTCGCAGGAATACCTGCAGGACAGGGTGCTTGCCGCTACGACCGCCGCACTTCCTGCGCCGATAGTGGGGAGTAAGCCGACAGAAGAAAAGCCCGACTTCAAGAAGCTCCGCAGTCTGTTTATAGATATTATGGGACGGACGGAGAACGAATTCACATATTCCACGCTGTACGAAATAACGGACAGATGGAACGACTACGCAACGTTTATGGGGTACAAAGCCCCGACTGAGAGGTTTGTACAATATGACGATTAAAGACAGCCGTGCGTACAAATATGCCGTGTGGGCATCGCAGGACAGCTCCGGTAAGGTCGGCAGATACGTCAGAAAACAGTGTGCCGAATGGCTGAAAGCTGTCGAGGACGGTTATGTAGACGCTCAGGAATGGAACAAGATAACCGCACTGCTCAAAGCCATACAGCACCCGGACTTAGGCCGTGATATGTACTCATCGCTTGAAGATTACAGTCTGCTTTTTATCTATGCGGTGCTTTGCACGAAAACAGACGGCAAGCTGTATTACAGCACGGGACTGCTCGAAATTGCCCGAAAGAATTACAAGACGTTCACAGCGGCGGTAATATTTATCATCGGTATGCTGACACTGCCGAGATTTTCTCGTCTGTTCTCTGTAGCTCCCGACTTAAAGCTGTCGAGCGAGCTGAAAGTAGCTATCAAGAAAATCATAAAATCCTCTCCGCTGCTTGAAAAGCATTTCAAGGTCATGCGGTCCGAGATCAGATGTTTGATGTGTGATACGGAGTATACGCCGCTTGCGTACAGTAAGGATAAGCTGGACGGTAAGCTTGCGCATCTGTTCCTTGCCGATGAAGTCGGTGCTATGGACGGCTATCCTGTTGAAGCTATGCGCTCCTCGCAGATCACGCTTAAGAGCAAGCTCGGAATACTGATCTCCACACAGTATCCGAATGATGATAACGGCTTGAAGGATGAAATAGATATAGCCAAGAAACAGCTTGACGGGGTGTACAGCTCCGGCAAGAAATATTTTGCATTGCTGTATGAGCCGGATATTGAGCTTGTACCCGACTGGAAGACGAACGACAGCGTGCTGTACCAGTCGAACCCTGTAGCTGTCGATAATGCGGATCTGTTCTCGGAACTGAAAGACAACCGTCAGCTTGCTGTGCTGTATGAAAACAAGCGTGAGAACTTTCTCTGCAAGCACTGTAATATTCAATACAAGGGCGTAGGCAGTGAAGGCTATGTTGACCTTATATCCGTGCAAAACTGCTCTGAGGACGTGCCGGACGAGTTCTGGCGGGGTAAGATAGTCTATCTCGGACTTGACCTCTCACAGACAGAGGATAACACGGCGCTCGCTATGATATGCTATCACGAGGGCAAGATATATGTTAAATCGGTAGCGTTTGTTCCTGCCGAAAAGGTTGAGGAAAAATCGGTAAAGGAACACGTTAATTACAAGACGCATATTGCAAACGGTGATTGCTTTGCGTGCGGCGATTATATCATAGATTACGGCTTTGTGGAAAACTACATACTGACGCTGAAAGAGAAGTACGGCGTTATAATAGCTCAGCTCGGCTTTGACCGCTGGAACGCACTATCAACGGTGCAGAAGCTCGAAAGCGCCGATAATCCGATAGAGTGCGTAGAGATACGACAGCATTCAAGCGTGCTTCACGCTCCGACAAAGTGGCTCAAAGAACAGATACTCACAGGAAATGTCGTTTTCGCAAAGAATGAACTGCTTGAAATAAATTTCAGCAACGCAAGATGTACAGAGGACACAAATCTGAACAAGTACGTTAATAAAAAGCGCTCCGCAGGCAAGGTCGATATGGTGGTATCGCTGATAAATGCGGTGTATCTGCTTCAGCAGGAGATACTCAACGGCGATTGCGGCGTGTTTGTGCAGTATTAGGAGGATATTATGGAAAGAATAAAGGAAGATTTTATGATAGCAGGGGCTATAGTCATAGGAAAGCTGATAAAATGACACTGATACAAGGATATTTCGGTATAATCGAATTATGCCACAGCGACAGGTACGACCTTTTCCTCGTCGATATGGAACAGAGGTGTCTTGAAGAGATAGGGATACTGCTCAGATATAACCATAACCACGATCCGCACACGGGTAGGTTTACAAGCGGTAGCGGGGTTGACAACGGCAAAAAAGATGTTGACAAATTGACAGAGAGTAGTATAATAAATTATGCAAAAGCTACCGATGTTTTCGAGGTGTCCAATAATTCTGAAAATTCTAATTTTGAATTGCAGAATGTAGTTGATTTAATGGAAAAATCAAGTGTTGGCAGAGATGCTTTGGCTAAATTATCAGAAAAAGGTGTTAAACCGATCTTCGATTATTCCGAAGTACGTCATACTAACAGAGGAATGCAACAAGGAAATTCCATCAGGCTGTATGCTCGTAATATTGCGAATGAAAGAGTGGCTGCACAGACGGTGATACACGAAACTACACATTTATATTATGGCATAGGTCAAAACCAATGGGCTGAAGCGGTTTGCTTTGCTAAAGAAAAAATGTTCTTGACGGGTAGACCGCTGACCGTTGCTGAAAAGAGATATATTATAAAACTTGCTAAAGATAATTATCCGGAATTTAATTGGAAGAAAGGCGGTTACATCAATGAAAAATGGATATAATCTCATCGAACGATTAAGAAAAGGCGAAAAAATAAAATGTGAGGTTTGCAAAAAAGGCTATTACGTCACAAACGCAAAAAGTATTTCGTTATCGCATGAATTCAAGTGTAATAACTGTAGTAGCGTTTTGAGAGTTTCTCCAAATATAACAGTCGAATAAAATACAACTGAATATAAAAAATCCACTCCGAAAGGGGTGGATTTTTTATACCCAAATTTCTGAAAGGAGCGATAAAATGTCCGATGATTTATTCACTCTTGACTTGTCCGGAATGGACCTTAAAGATCTCATTCAAGTAGTAAACGAAATGGATAGCAAGCTGAACAACAAGATTATCCCCGAAATTCTTGAAGAAGTCGGCGATGAACTGATAGACGAAGAACGGCGAATGCTGCAGGGCAGGTCGAATAAAGACGGCTCTCCAACAAAGCTTAGCGCATTGCTGACGAAACAGATAACGAAAACAGGCAAGCTGTATAAGGTGAAAGCCGGATATGACACAGCTACAATTAAAGCGCATCCTGAAAGCGTGATTATCGAGTTTGGCAGACCGGGCAAGAAAAGTCGCAAGAAAGGCGGCAGGGATAAGCTCGGCAGAAAAATAGGCGCTGTGCAGTCATACTCGCACATCAGAGCGGCACTTATATCAAAGAAGAAAGTAATCACGGAGCTTGCGGAAAACCGCTTCCGTGACGAAATAGAAGAACTGTGGGAAAAGAGAGGTAAAAAATAATGGCACAGGAACTTACTGCGAATTTTGGGGCAAACAGTACGAAATTCTCCAAGGGCGTGCAGGAGATAAAAGCACAGATAACCGAGCTTAACAAAGCCCTTGAACTCAATAAGCAAGCCATTGCAGACACAAATAAAAAAGCTAAGGAATACGAAAAAGAGCTTGATCAGCTGAAAACAGCCGAAAAAGAAAACGGCACAGCTACAGAAGAACAGAAAGCCCGGATGTCGAAGCTTGAAAAGGAGATTGACAAGGCACGCACCAGAGCCGCACAACTTAAAGCTGAACAGATCGACTTGAAAACCGAGCTGAAAGAAACCACAAGCGAGCTGAAAAAACAGAAGTCAGGCGTTTCCGGCGTGTCCGATGAGATGAAAAAGATGAAAACGCTGATAACCGGATTTATTGCGGCTTACGGCGGTAAAAAGCTGTGGGATCTGCTGATAGGCTCGAACGCCGAAATGGAGCAGTACACGACATCTCTCGAGGTTATGCTCGGTTCTGCGTCAAAAGCGTCGGCTATGATAGAGAAAATGCGGGATTTCGCCGCAAAAACGCCGCTTACGCTTGAAAACGTAATCTCCGGCGGTTCGCTTCTGATGAGCTACGGTGTGGACGAAAGCAATCTTATCGATACTATGACAAAGCTCGGAGATCTCGCAAGCGGTAACGCCGAAAAAATGGACAGAATAACGCTTGCTTACGGTCAGATGCTTGCAAAGGGCAAGGTCACCGGTGAAGAACTTATGCAGATGACGGAGGCAGGTGTACCGCTTCAGACAGCACTTGCCGAAAGCATAGGCGTGACAGGCGAAGAATTTTCCAAGATGGTTTCTGCAGGCAAGGTCGGTATAGACGATCTGAACAAGGCTATAACTGGGCTTACAACGGGTGACGGTAAGTTTGCGGGGATGATGGAGAAGCAGTCGCAGACTATGCAGGGTATGCTCAGTACCTTACAGGATAACATATCCGAGTTCTTACGCAAAATGGGCGAGGGCGCTTTCGGAGAAGTAAAGTCGGCACTGCAGGAAGCGTCCGATCTTTTAGCGGAATGGGAGGAGGACGGAACGCTCGACAGATGGGCGCAGGGAGTAGGTGTTATGCTGAAAAACCTTATTGCTTTTCTGAAAACGGCTATTTCTGTAGGTCTTGACTTCAAGGAAGCAATAATAGCGGGGGCTGTGGCTCTCGGTACGTTTAAAATCGCCATCGGAATAGGTAATGTCATAAGTGCGGCGGTAGCGGCAGTAAAGAGCTTTACAACTGCGACAAAGGCAGCAACAACGGCGCAGGCGGCTTTCAATGCTGTCGGTGCGGCTAATCCGTATGTGCTGCTAGGCTCCCTTGCCCTTGCGGCGGTAAGTGCCATCGGGGGCGCGTTCGCCATGTCGGCAGGAAATGCAGCGGACAGTGTGGATAAGCTGCACAGCAGTATAGGCAGTATGGCGTCAGAAGCGCAGTCGTTTGTTGATGAGAACAAGAAATTATCGCAGATTATCAGCGATTATAAGAATATATCGGAGAGCAGTGCCGATGTAACAACCAAAGCCGAACAGCTGAACGCTATTCAGCAAACTTTGAATGCAACCTTCAGCGATTCGGCAAGCAATATTGATTTAGTCAACGGCAAATATGAAGAACAGCTGAAATTGTTGAAAAACTTATCCGAAGACCAAAAAAACCGTGAAATTAACCGTATAAAAAAAGACCTTGCAACGTCTTCGAAAGAGATAAAAGAAATAGAAGGCAATTCGTTTACATTTGATTTTCAGTATACGGGCAAGTCCAAAGATATTCTGGACGAGCGTATCAACAGCTTGATGGAAAAATATAATACCAATCCCGCCTTCGCTAAAATCAACATACCTTTCGGTATGACCGCCGAAAGTGGCAGCTTCAGCACTCTGATTCAATATGCTGATATTGATGAGCAGATTGATATATACCAAAGTCTGAAGGACGCTATTCTTGAAACAGGCGAGGCTAACGGAGAATTATCCGATACTTATGATACAGTATTTGACAGGCTGAAAGAATTGCAGGATATAAAAAATAATAATGATTCCCTTAAAGATTCGCTTGCCGCACTCACTACCGCCACAGAAAACACAACGAAGAAAACCGAAGAAAACACCGAGACCAAAAACAATAACATAAAAACCACCGAAGAACTTGCCGACAGCACATCGACACTCGTCAAGAATCTTAACGAACTGGCTTCCGCCTACGCAGAGCAGGTGAAGAACGGCAATATATCCTATGACACTATGCTGAAGCTTATAGACGCAGGGTATACGCAGTGTATCAGTCTTGACAACGAAACAGGCAAGATAAAGCTGAATACAGAAGCGTACAAGGAGCTTGCAAAGGCAAAGCTTGCTTCACAGATAGCGGAGTATGATGCGACAATCGGCACGCCGAATATCAACTCATACTACGATCAGCAGGAATGGGAAGCAAAAAAGGATCTAAGGCTCAAGCGTGATGCACTGAAGGCAATGTATGACAACTTTGATACCTATATGGAATCCGGCAGTTTCAGCGGTACCGGGAATGCGTCCGAAAAGAGCAGTACAAGCAGTGCAGACAACGAATATAAAAAGGCTTCTGAGGCATACAAAACCGAAGCGGACAAGAAGATAGCGTTGATAAAGCGTGAACTTGAAGCAAAGAAAGAACTGCGTGACGCTACGATAAAGGCGATTGACGATGAAATCGAAGCCCGCAAGCGTTTGAATGAGGACAACGACCTTGAAAAGCAGATAAACGAAGTTAAAGCACAGCTTAAATACAGTCAGCTTGACGAATTCTCCCGTGAGCAGATGGAGAAAAAATTGCAAGGATTGTATGACGATAAAGCAGAAAAAGAGTGGCAGAGGAACGCACAGGCACGAAAGGACGCCGCAAACGCTAAATACGACACCGAGCAGAAGAATTACAATAATCAAATCAACTCGATCAACGAAAGTCTTAAAACAGTACAGCAGATAATGTCTGCTATGGCGGACGGTTCAAAATCCGTTGAAAGTATAGTCAATAACAACAATACACGAAATAACACGGCAAACGTTAACCTTATCGGTACGGCTCTGACAATGGCTCAGATAACAAAAGCGGTCAAAGACGCACTGATGGACGATATTGTAATCAGATAAGGAGTAAAGTATGGAGAAAATCACATTTTCAACCGTTCTCGGTACGGCGGTAACGATAGACGACGTCAACACATCATCTGACGCAGACGGATACATACCGCTCCACCTGCTTAGCTTTGAGGGAAATGCACTCGGATATAAGCACGACAGCTCCGAGCGTGTAGGCTTTGACGGTGCGGGATTTTACGGTGCAAAAGCAAATGTTCGTACTATCACCGCAGAAATCGCTCTGCTTCCTCGCAGCGGAAAGCCGGCTACAATGTACGAGCTTCGCAGAAAGCTCCTGCGGTACTTTCCCGCCGGTGTTGAAGGTACGCTGAAATACACGAACAGCGCCGGCAAGACATATCAGATTGAGGGTGTTGTCAGTGAACTTCCTGCGGTAGAACGGCAGGCAGGTGTGCTGTGCACAGCGAAAATATCGATACTGTCATACGTTCCGTTCTGGCGTGTAAAAGTGGCAGATGTGGAGGTATCAGCCGCTGCGGGAAAAACGCAGTCGGTAAATTTCACAGCGCAGACGGAGGATAAAGTGCCCGCTATGCTTAGCGTAACGGCAACAGTTGCCATGACGGGTACCGATACGCATTCGGCAATAATTACGCTTTCGGGACGTGAAATGCCTGTGTCGTACAACAGCATGAGCGTCTACGGCAAAGAGCCACAAGGGACATACAAAAGCGCCACAGGAGAACTTCAGCTGACAAAATACCTGAGCACAAGTGATGTGATAAACATCGACTGGGGACTTCTCGGCAAGGTATATATACCGTATTCACAGCGTTCTGGCATCGACCTGATAAAGTCAACATCGCAGTATATCTATCCCGGCAATAACACTTTATCGGTAAAGAACATTGCAACAGCAGGCACGATAAAAGCAAAGCTGGTGCGTTTTGACTATGTAAGGAGTATCTGATGATAGTTAGAGTATACGATTTTTTATCGGCTGAGAAGCCGAAATTCTCGCAGAATCTTGTTGGGATCGTGTCTGATGTCGAAAGTTTCAAATATACACGCAGAGCATACGACATCGGCAGTTTCGAGATGACAATACCTACACACGCAGATGAAGCCGGATGTATACAGCCGGACCGTATGCTGATAGTCGGAGAAAAGCTTGGCCAGACATATATAGCGAGCGATCCGACAAAGCGTATAGTAAGAGGAACGTTTCTTTATGTTACAGACATTGAGAAGAAGGATGATAAGATAACCGTCACCGGATATGATCTGAAGTATCTGTTTGCACTTCGTGTCACGCTTTTTCCGAAAGAAGAACAGGACAAGGGAACATACGGCTATTATGTCACAAGTGGCGCGACATTTTCGTGCATTTCGGACATCGTCAACTACAATATCGTTAATGCTACAGACAGCGACAGACAGATATACGGTATGTTTGGTATAACGATGCCTGTAAATCAGATCAACGCAGATCCGCCGCTTACAGGCATACAGGATGACCGCTACATGACACGTCTTGAGCCTGTCAGCACGGCAATTTTTAATCTGCTAAAAAACTGCAAGACGCATTTTTATGATATGCGGCTGATTATTGACGATAATGCGGAGGACAGCGACAACTACAATCCGCACATGGAATCGAGCGAGGACAAGCCTGTTATCATCATAGACGAGAGCAGATACAACATCAAGAGCTACACACGCAAGGACGGAACATCGGCATACAAAAACGCTATATATGCCGTAGTCGGTAGCGGTGATGATGTCACGATAAAATGCGTGAAACGTCCCAATGATACCGCAAGCGGAGTAAAGCGTAAAGAAGTTGTGCTTGATGTCGATACCGACAGCGTAGCTGAGATAGACAGATACGCACTTAAAGCGGCAGAAGAATATGTAATATCCGATGATTTTGAGATAGAACCGCTGTTTATGGACGATGAAACCGAACCTGAGCTTGCGCAGAAGGTATCCATCCGCATTGACGGAGTGGAGTACGAAACGGTCATAACCGAGATTACAGACGAGTATGCAAACGGCAAGCACACGCAAAGCTATGTCTGCGGTGACAAAAAGCTGAAGGTGCTTAATGTGCTGAACAAGGCAACGGCAGGAAATACGCAGAAAATCATAAACAACAAAATTACTACCGGTAATGCCGGCGGTGTCGGAAAGTTCACCAATACCGACAGAAATTGCGAGGTGTTCAACGACTACAAAAACAATGTTGCATCAGCGTACTATTCTCATGCCGAAGGGTATATGACTACGGCTAACGCTCCGTATAGTCATGCGGAAGGGAGCAACACTGTAGCATCCAATCTATCCTGTCATGCAGAAGGCAGTGGAACGACCGCTTCGGGAAATTGTTCTCATGCTGAAAACACAGGCTGTATCGCAAGCGGCAGTAACTCACACGCAGAGGGGTATCATACTATAGCACGTGGAGAGCATTCGCACGCATCGGGAAGTCACACAATTGCGGGAATGGAGGTCTTTGCACTCGGAAGGTATAACAAAAAGGCTGAAGATGTGGCACTTGTTGTCGGTAACGGCTGGGGAAACGATAGCCATGAATATAGGAGCGACGCCCTGACGCTTGACTATAGCGGTAATCTGCATATATCCGGAAAGCTGACGGCTGACGGGGGTGTCGGCTATGTCCTTCCTACAGCAACTGCCGACACGCTCGGTGGGGTGATGATAGGCGATAATATTAACGTATCGGACAGCGGTACAATATCGGTTAATCTGTCGGCGTACCTGAAAAACACGGATATATCGAACTGGGCAAAGGCTGAAAGCAAGCCTGCGTATACAGCGGAAGAAGTCGGAGCGGCAGAGAAGAACCACACACATAATATGTCGGATATTACGGATATGCCCGAATGGACGAAAACCGAGAATAAGCCTGCGTATACTGCTACCGAAGTCGGTGCGGCTACAGTATCCGAGCTTGACAGTAAGGATTATCTTAAAGCTTCAGACTTGACAGGTCAGACGGTAGACTTGAACACGCTGATGTTAAATACAGCCGATGACAAAGGCAAGAGCAAACGGTATTTCTGTACATCGGCGTCAGCTCAATACATTACAAACCGCCCTGTAAGTGCAAATGAGCCTTTTGAGCTTACTGTTGACAATATCCGCTATGTAAATGCCGACGCATTTAACAGCGTCCAAAGGTACACGTCCGCTACCAGAAAGCGGTCGTACACACGCTGGTGTGACGACAATATATGGCGAGCGTGGATGTGTGATACGGATATAGTTATATATGGCACTGTAACATCAGAATTACCCAAAAGTTTTGACTATGCCACATACGGCGAAGGCTACAATCAGGTAGAGATTGAGCCGTACTATGACAACAACGCAAGCCCTATCAGAAATCGAATAGTGCTGACGCTGACAAGTGTGACCGCCTACGACAGAGATGTGCTGACGGTCGGCGATTCTGTTGAACATCTAAAAATCGAAAACGGCACCGTTACGATGTCACTGACAGGAACAAAAACCCTGTCGTTTATGATAAAATACACTAACAAGAGAGCGTAGGTGATGAAAATGCAGATATTTCCGGACGGAACGTTTGTCCTCGGTGGCATCGAAACTGAGGACGCAGTTATGCAGGGAGCGAGGGTGATTCCCGACGATAGTGAGGAAGCTCTCGCCATATTGGCAAAGCAGGGAAAAGATGAAGAAGCCTAATAGGCGGAAAGGAAAAATTATGGAAAAGTTAAGTAGTATTTTCGGTGCGATAGTTGCGACTATCGGCGGCGTGATCGGCTGGATATGGGGCGATTTTACGCCCTTGCTTGCCGCTCTGATCGTGTGCATGGTGCTTGATTACATATCCGGCGTTGCGTGTGCAGTTGTCAGAAAAGACGTGTCAAGTGAGGTTGGCTTTAAAGGCATAGTCAAGAAGATACTGATTTTAATGCTTGTAGGTGTTGCACACGTCCTGGATGCGTATGTGCTGAACAGTACACCGGTATTACAGTCAGCAGTGACAATGTTTTTTATTGCTAACGAGGGTATATCGCTTGTGGAAAATGCGGCGGGGCTCGGTATACCGATACCAAAGAAAATGCTTGAAGTATTAAAACAGCTGAAGCTCAAGGGTGACAGCACTGAAAAAGACGAAAGCGAGGATAAGTAATATGAGCGGAAAGTACAATTTAAAGTATCATGTACTGGAAAGCAAATCAGAATACTGTACAGCGGACTACGGCACACGGGAGCTGTCTTACAGTACGCATCATGGTATGGACTTTATCAATGACGCAGGTCACGCTTGCTGTGCAATTGCTGTAGCAGACGGCGAGGTTGTGGCTGTGCAGGACGGCGTAGACGGCTTTGACGATAAGGTATATACGGCGGGCAACTTCGTGAGACTAAAGCACGAGAGCGGCGTATACAGCCGATATCTGCACCTTGTTAAAAACAGCATAAAGGTCAAGGTCGGTCAGAAAGTCAAGGCTGGTATGGTGCTAGGTATGGAAGGTAATACAGGCTACTCCTATGGCACACACCTGCATTTTGACATTAACAACGGTACGCAGTATGTAGATCCTCTGCCATACTTAATGGGCGAAAAGTCTTTTTACAAAGCAAAGAAGCCCACAAGCACGACTATTACAGTAGGAAGCAAGGTCAGAGTAAAGGCAGGAGCAACATTTTCAGACGGCACGAAACCTTTTGCGGAAGTCTACAACACCGTCTATGACGTACAGCTGATATCACGCAACGGCAAGGAAGCCCGTATCGGTATAGGTGCTCAGTGGACAGGCTGGATGTACATATCAGATCTTTATCCTGCCGATCAGCCGGCACCGTCAGCAGATGTTAAGACGGTAAAGGTTGGCGGTAAGGTTAAGGTCAATGCCGGTGCTACTTTTTCTGATGGTACAGAACCGTATCCGTTTGTTTATACGACGATTTTTGACGTTATCACGATGTCAAAGGACGGCAAGGAAGCGCTGATAGGTATCGGTACTGATGTTACCGGATGGATGTACGTTAAGGATTTAAAGGCGGAATAAACAGTTATCCCCCGGCGGAGCAAAAAGGCTCTGTCGGGGGATTTTTTTTTATGTTTAATATATAGTTAGTCTCCTAACTTGACTAGCATTTGACTAGTGTTTTTCTGAATTTGTATGTATTTTTGCGTAAATTTACGTCTTTGGCGTTTAAAATTGATGTAAGTAAAAATCCCCGCAAATCCGTCTATAATGCGGATTTGCGGGGATTTGGATTTGGCACGCCTGATGCGATTCGAACGCACGACACATAGCGTCGGAGGCTATTGCTCTATCCAGCTGAGCTACAGGCGTAAATATAAAGGGCTGACGTAAATCAGCCCTATTATTATAACACGATTTTAATGTTTCGTCAACATTATGAAAGAGAAATCACTTTAAAAGCGATTCGGTAGCCGCTATCTTTACTGCAACGCAGAATACCTCCATAGCCTTCGCAAGCTCTGCCTCGGTAGGATATGTCGGAGCGATACGGATATTGTTATCGTGAGGATCCTTGCCGTAAGGATAAGTCGCACCTGCGCCTGTCAGAACAACTCCTGCCTGCTTGCAAAGTTCAACAGTACGCTTTGCCGTGCCGTCAAGACCGTTGAATGAGATGAAATAACCGCCGTTGGGCTTGTGCCATGAGCCGAAGCCTGTGGGAGCAATCTCCTTGTCGAGCATATCAAGAACAATCCTGAACTTAGGCTCGATTATAGCCCTGTGCTTCTTCATGTGTTCCTTTATGCCGTCAAAATCCTTGAAGAAACGAGCGTGTCTTAACTGGTTGAGTTTATCGTAGCCGATAGTCTGGAATGTCATCTGGCTCTTGATAAACTTGATGTTTTCCGCACTGGCACCGATGAATGCAAGACCGCCGCCGGGGAACGAAATCTTCGATGTGGACGCAAACATAAATACCATATTCTGCTTGCCTGTCTTTTTAGCTTCTTCAAGAAGGTTCAGCAGAGTGTCGGGAGTATCTGTGAGGTGATGAACGCAGTAAGCGTTATCCCAGAATATTCTGAAATCCTTTGCTTTAGGCGAAAGGTTAGCAAAACGCTTTACCGTTTCGTCCGAGCAGGTGATGCCTTCGGGGTTGCTGTACATAGGTACGCACCAGATACCCTTGATAAGCTCATCTTCGCTTACCAGCTTTTCTACAACGTCCATATCGGGACCGTCTGGGGTGTAAGGTACCGTAATCATCTCAATGCCGAGGCTCTGGCAGATAGCAAAATGTCTGTCGTAACCGGGAGCGGGGCAGAGGAACTTCACCTTCTCGTTCTTTCCCCAGGGCTTGTCGCCGCCGAGAACGCCGAGCAGCATCGCTCTTGCCATTGTATCGTACATAAGCTGAAGGCTTGAGTTACCGCCGATGATTATTTCATCGTGAGCAACACCGAGCATAGGCATACAAAGTCTTTTTGCTTCTTCTATACCGTCAAGCACACCGTAGTTACGGCAGTCAACACCTGTTTCCGACATATAATCGCCGTCAAGACAATGCGTCAGCATATCAAGTGATAAATCAAGCTGTGCAGGAGAGGGCTTGCCTCTTGACATATCCAGCTTCAGACCCTGCTTGCAAAGCTCGTCATACTGCTTTTTAGCTTCTTCATTCAGCTTTATCAGTTCATTCTTTTCCATTATCGCAAACTCCTTATAATAAAGAATTTTAACGCAGTTTTTCACTGCACCCATGTTTTAATTATAATGCAAATGAAGCTGTTTTGCAAGCGTTTTTTCGTTTTCTTGCAAAGAATTATGCAATTTCGTCAAAAAAACGTTGCACAGTAACATAATTATGGCGATTAGCAACTATAAAATATCCATTAAATGTTTAATCTGTGCAACTCTTAATTTTATTTTTTGCATTAACCGGCAAATGCGGCTGTTACAACGCCGTTGTTGTTAGTGAATGTGATGTCGGCGCTCACCGTCTGCTCGTCAAGTCCCGATAGATTCAGCGGAACACTGCAGCGTACATTATATGTCCATTCAAAAGTAAGCGTAGTGCTTGTCTTGCCGTCAAGAAAAGCAAGGCTCATATCAAAATCAGTGCTGTCGCTGAGAAGAGCCGTTGCGGATAATGCATCGTCATATATTACGGGAAGAGTAACATTCTGACGTGTAAGCTCGGTAGGCATTATGTTCCGCAGGGATATTATCTTTGAGTTTCCGTCCGTATATATATTAAGCGTAAGGTCGGCACAGTAGAAGCCTACCTGCTTCTGATTATCGAGCGGTATATCCTCCGCATATCCCTGCACGGCAAAATAACCCGTTCCGTAGTCCGACAAGGCTATGTTGAATGTGGGGTGGAATACGGGCGTTCCCTTTGCAAGAATTGCGTCATAAGCCGTCAATGCGCCCTCAACGCCGTCCTGCACATCAAGCAGGGCAGTATCGACCTCTGCCTTGTCAAGCCCCGAATAATAGCTTGCCGAAACGGCAAAATTTGAGCCGTCACTTATAATTTCCCTGCTGCTGCCGGCGTACACGGGAGTTGTGCGTGTAAGAAGCATATACAGCAAAAGCCCTATTCCTGCGGTAACAAGCACAAGCAGGATAACAAGTACGATTTTTTTCATTCATTTCCCTTTCAGACATAGTTTTATATGCAGTAAAGATTCATATCCCACGCAGGAATATACGGGTGCTGTCTTAAATACAGCTTGTATGACGGATTCAGCTCCGTTACCTTTATGGGCAGGGCGAACATATCCTCCGTGCGATGATAGAGCGAAACGAGCAGCTTCGGCTTGTCACGCTTTATTACCGTCTTACTGCCGTCAAGAGCCTCGCTCTCACTGCCCTCAACATCATATTTTATATAGGTTATACGTTCGTCCTTTACAAAGCTGTCAAGGCTGCGCATTTCTATCTCCTTTATCCGTGACGGATTGACAGGCTTACCTTTTTCATAGGGGATAAGCGATGAATTTCTTCCGCCCTTTGATATGAATTCGCAGACCGTATCACAGCCCCACGCACCGGCATTCACCGTTCTGAAGTCATAGGGGCCCAGCTTGTAGTGTATGCGTTTCATCTTTGCATAATTCTTCCCGTCAGGCTCCATCGCAAAAATCTTGTTGAACTGTCCGCCCGTCACTTCCAGAAACTCGGTTATCGTGTCGCCGTTGTAAGCGCCGAGATCCGCATAGGTTTCGTTGCCGCCGAGCGAAAGTATCTCATATCCTTCCGCTTTATCCGTCTGATTGCGTAAAAGCGGCTGTATCCTTCCCGTTATACGATATTCAAGCCAGCCGTCGAAAACCTGTTTTGATTTCTCGTCCGCAAGCATCGAGTAAACTCTTTCAAGCTCGGCTCTATGCTCCTCGGCGTATTCTTTTGTGAATAATCCTCCGCCTATTACCGGAACATCGGGAGCGTATAATTCGTGCCTGTCCGAAATGGCAATGATACGCTGTATCACCTCGTCAATATGAGTGCCGAAAGCAACGAGTATGATACAGTCACCGAATTGCCGTTCAATATCGGACAGCTTTTTCACCTCAAAGCCGGCAAAGCTGTGACCTCTCACGAAGTCATCGCTCGCCATGAATCCCGATATTTTTACATTCTTCAAGGAGCATACATCGAGTATTTTCTGTGCGCCGTCACCCATACCGTATATTATTATCGGCTTTGAGGTTTCAGCCAGATGATCCCACAGAGAAACTGCGCCTGTTATATCGTACATTTGAACATTCCTTTTCTGTGATTATTCGACCGTTACCGATTTTGCAAGGTTTCTCGGATGGTCAACATCAAAGTTTTTGAGCGCCGCAGTATAATATGCGATAAGCTGTAACGGTACTACAGCGACAAGCGGCATAAGAAGATCCCTTGCAAGAGGGAGCATAACGGGATAATCAACATCGTTCCCGTCAAACTTCATATCCTCACTGCATACCATTACAACAGTAGCGCCTCTTGTCTTTACTTCCTTTATATTGCTCATCGTTTTTTCGTAAAGATCGTGCTGTGTGGCAACTGCGATGACCGGCATACCGTCTTCGATAAGTGAGATAGTGCCGTGCTTCAGCTCGCCTGCGGCATAGCTTTCCGAGTGGATATAGGAAATTTCCTTCAGCTTAAGACTGCCCTCCATACTGAGCGCATAGTCAAGACCTCTGCCTATATACAGCAGGCTGTCTGCGCTTATCAGCTTGGACGCTACCTTCTGGTACTGTGTCTGATCGTCAACGCAGGTCTGTACCTTTGAGGGAATCTGTGAAAGCTCCGATATAAGCTGTCTGCACTGTTCTTCGTCAATTGCGTTTCTTGCATATGCAACACGGAAAGCAAGCAGATACATAAACGCCGCCTGTACCATATATGCCTTTGTGGAGCATACCGATATTTCAGGTCCCGCAAGGGTATACATTACCATCTTTGCTTCTCTTGCTATTGATGAGCCTACCACGTTTACTATCGCAAGCGTGTCTGCGCCTATTGAATTTGCCAGCTTCAGAGCGGCAAGCGTATCTGCCGTTTCACCAGACTGCGAGATAATAACTACAAGATCGTCCGGCGCAAGCAGAGGATCACGGTAGCGGAATTCCGACGCAATATCCACAACAACGGGAGTGCGTGCCAGCTTTTCGATAACGTATTTTCCTACCATGCCTGCGTGCATTGCCGAGCCACAGCCTACTATATAGATATGGCGATAGCTCCTCAGCTTTTCATCTGTAAGACCGCATTCTGAAAAGTCGGGTAAGCCGTTCTTGATACGGGGATTTATCGTCTTTTTGAGTGCGTCGGGCTGTTCGCATATCTCCTTGAGCATAAAATGAGCATATCCGCCCTTTTCAGCCGCCGAAACATCCCATGTAGCAACCTGTAATTCCTTTTCGATGACATTCTTGTGCATATCATAGAACGTAACACCGTCGGCTGTTATATCCGCAACCTCTCCCGGCTCAAGCAGATAGTATTCTCTTGTGTATTCGATTATAGCGGTAACATCGGACGCAATAAACATTTCGCCCTTTCCCTTGCCGACTATCAGAGGACTTTCTTTTCTTGCCGCAAATATGCGGTTCTTATGCTCCCTGAACATTATGCCGAGCGAATATGCTCCCTCTATATCGGCAATCGTCCTGATTATTGTATCAATAGGGTCGCCGTCATAGTTGTAGTCGAGCAGCTTTGCCACAGCCTCGGTATCGGTCTGGCTCTCAAAGCCGTATCCCTTCGATATGAGAAATTCCTTCAGCTTGCGGTAGTTTTCGATTATACCGTTATGAACGATTGACACTCTGCCGTTTCCTATCGGGTGAGAGTTAATGTCGCTCGGCTCGCCGTGCGTTGCCCAGCGTGTATGACCTATGCCTGCCGTAGCTGTGAAATGAGGCTCGTTCTCGAGCTTTTTGATAAGCCCTTCCTTGAGCTTGCCCTTTGCCTTGACGGTTTTTATCCTGTCGCCCTCAAACACGGCTATACCTGCCGAGTCATAACCCCTGTATTCCAGCTTTGTAAGTGAGTTTACAAGTATTGCGGTGCATTCTTTTGCACCTACATATCCTACTATTCCACACATGATCTTGTTCCGCCTTTCTTTAACCGGATGAGCAGCCATACTGCTCTGTAATAGTAATAATCATATTCTGTTTGTTTTTCATTAAGTACATTTATCTGTAAGCCGACAGTCTGTGTGACGGCTTATATAAAAACAGTATATCACATTAAGCTCCAAAAGGCAATATATTTTGTGTTGACTTGAGTTATCAACTGTGTTAAAATGGTATTGTAAATCACATTTAATGTGATAAAACAATTTACGGGAAATACAGTTATCCGTTATCAAGGAGGAAAATTATGGGGCTTGAATCACAAAACCTAAAAGAGCTGACCGGCTACATTGAAGAAGCGTTTTCGGAATATATGACATTTCCGACAATTTTATTCATAGTTGCCATTGTGGTGGCTTTATCGTCAATAGCTTGCTTTATTCTTGCACCGTTTTACATACAAGGAAAGGCAGGAGGAGCAAAAACAGCCGCTCAGGTGATTTCCGTTATTGATTTTATCATCGGCATATTACTTATTTTGGCATTCCTTATCATTACATTGTTGTTTAATATGGCGTCGGACGGTTTCTTTGATTCGGCTGACGAATTCATGAATGCAGTGCTCGGATTTTTGATAGTTCCTACAAGATTCGGTATGTCGCTCGAAGCAGTTTTCGGAGCCGATGCAAATATCGGCACGCCCATACTGTTTTATGCCTTATATTTTGTTACGGCAGGCTTGCTCGGACTGGCGGCATTTATCGTAAGCTGTATAGCAAGAGGAAAATACAATGCCGCAAACGGTCTTATAAGAGGCGCAGCCGCACCTGCGGGAGTACCTCGGTACAACCCTTATCAGCCTTACGGTCAGCCGAATGCTCAGCAGGGCTATCCCCAGCAGTACGGACAGAATGCTCAGCAGGGCTATCCCCAGCAGTACGGACAGAATGCTCAGAAGGGCTATCCTCAGCAGTATGGACAGAATGCTCAGCAGGGCTATCCTCAGCAGTACGGACAGAATATTCCGCAGGGTTACCCTCAGCAATATCAGCAGCCTGCTCCGCAGAATATGCCGCAGGACAACGCACAGTATCAGCCTGCCCGGCAGGAAGCTCCGCAGAATATACCGCAGGACAACGCACAGTATCAGCCTGCCCGGCAGGAAGCTCCGCAGAATATACCGCAGGACAATGCACAGTATCAGCCTGCAACGCAGGAAGTTCCGCAGAATATACCGCAAGACAACGCACAGTATCAGCCTGCTCAGCAGGAAGTTCCGCAGAATATACCGCAGGACAACGCACAGTATCAGCCTGCCCAGCAGGAAGTTCCGCAGAATATACCGCAGGACAACGCACAATATCAGCCTGCCCAGCAGGAAGTTCCGCAGAATATACCGCAGGAAGATGCAAATACAGAAGTTCCCGTGCAGGCGGCCGTGGCACAAGAGGCTCCGGTACAGCAGGCTTCGCCGTCATTCTGCGGCAACTGTGGCACTCCGGTAACTCCCGGTGCTTCATTCTGTCAGAATTGCGGCAACAAAATCAATTGACGATAATTTAACGGGCTGCTTCGGACAGCCCGTTTACTTTTTTACATTTCACCCTTGATGCCTATGATAATTTTTGTTGCTTTTAACAATAGAAAGATATGCGGCGATGTGCTACAATTACTATCGGTGATGTTATGAAAAAGAAAATCAGCGTCTGCGAAAATTCAATGGTGCTTGTATACATTCTTGCAATGTCCGGAGGATTTATGGACGCATACTCCTATATGTGCAGGGGAGAGGTATTTGCCAACGCCCAGACGGGAAATATTCTTCTTATGGCGGTAAATCTGGCAAAAGGCAATTTTGTTGTCGCCCTCAGATATTTTGCTCCTGTAATGGCTTTTATAGCAGGTGTTGTGCTTGCACAGACGGTGCATCATATCTTCAAGGGCAGAGCGCTCCACAGACGGCAGATAGTTATTCTGTTCGAGGCGGCGGCACTCTTTGCGGCGGCATTTATACCGTATGAGTTTAATATCCTTTGCAACTGCATTATTTCTCTTGCCTGTGGCGCACAGGTAGAGGCATTCAGAAAGATAAGCATAAGAGGCGCATATCCGCAGAGCTACGCCTGCGCCACCACAATGTGTATAGGCAATATGAGAACAGCGGCTTCATCCATATGCGAATATGTCGCTCATAAAAACAGGGACGATCTGAGAAAAGGCTTGCTTCTCTTCAGCATAAACGCAATGTTCGCCATCGGCGCTGTCGCAGGCGATCTGTGCGTGACAGCAATAAATCAGTGGGCTGTGATGATATGCGCCGTGTTTATGACTATGGCATTTATAATTATAACAATGGAAGAAAAGGAAGAGGAAAAAGATGCCGTGTAAAACAGGCATATATAACTTAAGGCACCGCCTAAGCGGTGCCTTAAGTCTGTCGATAAACCTCTATCGATGATAAAAAAGGGGTCGCAGGGGCGTAGCCCCCGACAGGGTCTAGGGGCGGTAGCCCCAGTAATATAGCCCCTTCCCACGGGGAAGGGGTTTGGGGTTAGGGATAGAGAATTTGCTCTATATTTATAAAAACAGACTTTTTCTACAAACTTAAGGCACCGCATAAGCGGTGCCTTCGTTGTTATTATTGACTTGTTTATCCTCAGCTCTTCTGCATTAAAGCTCTGTAAGGCTCAAGGAATGATTCTACTGTACCGTAGTATGAATCACGAAGATTTGTGTAGGATTCGCCGAACTTGAACGGTCCGCCGAGTACACAGCCCTTACCTTCGCTGTCGCCCTGCTGGAGCATATTTGTAAGGTCGGTTGAGAAGCCGAAGCAATCATCAAAGAGGAATGTGAACTTGTCGCTCGTTGTGTCCTTCAGATCGGTATAGATCTGGTACAGATCTTCAGACATTGCCGAGTGCTTTTTATTCTCTCTGCGTGCTGCACCACAGCTGGGGCATTTCTCCAGAGTCTTGTCGGGTGTAGAAACGCCGCATTCGGGGCATTTGGGATAATAAAGATGCTCAGCCGTCATTTCAGCCTTTGACTTAGCAATCAGCTCAGGGTCGATTTCGTTAAGACGGCAGATCTCCATATACTTGATAGCAGCCTTTATGTTCTTTGCACCTGCGGGAACGAGATAACCGAATGTATCGGTGTTGGTGTAGTATTTGTCAGCCTTGTCATCTCTGGGTATCGGAACAAATCTGATATCCTGATCCTTAGCTGCAGCCTGTGCCGATGTCCAGCCCCAGTCAAGACCGAACTCTGCAAACAGCGTCTTTGTGTCTGAAAGGCAGGTACTGGGATCTGCATATTCTGCATTTACCATACCCTGATTTGCAAGGTCGGAAAGGAACTCCTGGCATCTCTGGACGTTAGCGTCCTTCATGTTGTTGATGATCTGCTTGTTAGGACCGTCAACATCTATAAGTGTTGTACCTGTCGAAACTATGAAAGGCATTGCAACGAAGCCTGTGGGCATTATACCGTAGTATTCATCACCGATGTTGCACCATTCGGTCATTATATCCTTCCATGCCGTCCATGTCCACTTGCCTTCCTTATAAAGCTCCAGCGGGTCTGTCTTGATACCTTCATCGTCAAGAGCAGTCTGGTTGTATATAAGTACAACTCCGGGATTTACACGGTAGGGAAGGTAATAGTGCTTTCCGCCGTAGTTGAAGTTTTCGATCATATCCTTCATTCCCGACCATGTATCGCTGTCAAAGTCAACATAATCGTCAAGTGAAGTATAAAGGTTGTTTGCTACACCGTGAGGGTATGACTGCCACTCATAGCGTACCATATCGGGAGAGTCGGAAGAAGCAACAAGCTGTGCGAGCTTTGTAAAGTATTCCGCTGAGCTTGTCGAAATTGTCTCTACCTTATATCCTGCATCGTTGAACTTATCAACGATCTCCTTGTCGTCTTTGTTAAGATCATAGTAACCGAGCCACTTGAGCGTGTCGCCGTTTGATGGTGCTTCTACAACGCTGCCGCCGTTGTTGCCGCCTGCAGAAGAATTGTCACCGTTGTTGCTGTTTTCGGTCGTGCTTGAATTGCCCTGCGATGTGCCGGCATTGCTTGCAGAACCGCTTGTGGTCGTCGAGCCGTTGCAGGCTGAGAGCATTGATGTTGCCATAGCCGCTGTGATTGCACAAGCGAGAATTCTCTTTGAGAGTTTCATTTTAGTCCTCCTTAAAGTTACTCTTGCGTGTATACGTTTACACAAGATGATTATAATTATATTATAACCGAAAAGTGAATAAATTTCAATTCACTATTTCTACAGTTTGTTAGTTTAAATTTCAGCTATTTTGCACAAAAGCACAGAGCGTAATATGTGAAAATTTAATCAAATGTATGTAAATTTAAGTCATAACATTAAGGAAATTTAAGTAAACAGCTTCGCACGGCAAATAGGCATCCGCCGTAAACGGCTCTGTATTGCCAAAAATCCGTATCCTACGGGTTACTTTGTTCGTACTGCCTACAGCGAGAAGCCGTCTGCGGCATTACCTCACATCACAGCTCGAAAAAAGCACAGAATATCACGTTATTTGTTAAGATAAGACGATAATTCCTTTGTCAAGGCACGCTTTGAGCATTAACCGTTTTGTTTCGCCGTTGCTTTCAAAATAAACTGTGCCGATTCCCGCTTTGTCGATATTCTTTATCACACCATTGCCGAAAGAGCTGTGATATATCCTGTCGCCTGCCTTGAGGCTTATATTCCCTGTCTTTTTCGGTATCGGCTTTTCGGCGGTAACATTGAGCTTTTCAAGCCCCTCACTCTTTATATATGTTACCGTGCGGTCACGGTCCGTTAGCATTTCGGCAAGCGTTTTAAGTTCTGTCTTACCGCTTGTGTAGCGTATGCACAGCTTTTCCGCACAGCCGGCGATGATAATGCCTCTGCCGTTTTTGCTGTCGCAGTAAACACGTCCGAGCATATCTCTTGCAAACAAAGAAAAGAATATATCGTTGCTGTCCGTGTATTCTATCGGCAGATTTTTATCTATCTCGTCAAGAAATTCCGAGCTTTCGCCCTTGCACGAAAACAGATACAACTCTTTTCTGGCTCTTGTCACAGCAACATAGAACAGCCTCCGCTCCTCCTCGTACTGCTTTATATCCTCCTTATCGTTCAGCTTGTCCTTAGTGATGCACGGAAGCACATTGTCTATTACATCGAGCAGGTAAACGCAGTCATATTCAAGCCCCTTGCTTGAATGCACGGTGGACAGCGTGAATTTGCTGTAAGGATCGTCCTTATGCTCCGCCATTATTCCGCTCAGTTCAGAAAGCCTGTCTATAAGCTCCGCACTGCTGTTTACGTTTCTCGCAAGCATACGGAGAATATCATATTTGTTTTCGTCAAGCCCGTTCTTGTGGGCATAATCCGCATACTGCATCCCGTGCAGGATAATGCTCAGCACTTCCGTTGCACTGCTGTTTTGCGCCTGCCGCATCAGCTGAGCCGTCTGTTTTATATTCCGCTTTGAATTTACGCTGATTTGAGTACCTGTATCAATGCCGAGCAGTGCGTCGGTTATCGTGATGTGCCTCTGCAAGCTTATTTTGCAAGCCGCCTCTGCGGTTTGCTTTGTTATATAAAGCCCTATTTTATAGTATATAGCCATAAAGCTGTCAATGTCATACGGGTTATTGATGAATCTGATTATTTCCGTGATGTCAAGCACAGGCCTGCTTGTGAAAAAGGTCTTTTCGCCGCCCTTCAGCCTGTATGGGATATTGTTCCTTTCGAGCATATCGACAAGAACGACTGCACTGTCGTTGTTTCTGAAAAGCGCCGCTGTCTGCTGTTCGTTTCTTGCGGCGATACCGCACAGGAAGTCATATTGAACGTTTCTGCGTTCACAGCGTACAATGCGGACGGGTATACCTGATTTGTTCACAGCACGGATAGTCTTTTCACGTCTGAAACGATTGCACTTTACGAATGAATCTGCCACCCCGATAATTTCCGGAGTAGAGCGGAAATTCTGCTCCATGAACAGTATCTGTGCGTTTTTATACGTCTTTTCGAAGTCGATGAGCGCCTCAGGGTACGCTCCTCTGAAAGCGTAGATGCTCTGATCCTCATCGCCTACCATAAATATATTACCGCTTTTTGCGGCAAGCAGGCGAATAATCTCGTGCTGTATCTTAGATGTATCCTGCGCCTCGTCAACGCAGATGTAGCGGAATCTTCCGTTAAAGTATGCAAGTATATCGGGATATTTACGGAGTATGTCAAGAGCCGTCACCATCTGATCGTCATAGTCCATAAGCGAGCGTGACGACAGCGCAAGGTTGTACTCCCTGTATATTCTCAGCGTGTCATAGCCACTGCCAGAAAGCGCCTCTATCTCCTCGTCCGACAGCATCATATTCTTTGCAAATGTTATCATAGCGCCGATGTCATTTATGGTCGCAGTATCCGCAAATTCACCTGTGACAAGGCGATAAACCTCGCTTATCAGCCGTTTGCGGTCGCCCTCCCTGCTCATAAGATGCGGCACGTTTTCATCCGTGTATATCGTGGAGAAATACTCGGTGATTTTGGCGGACAGACCGTTTATTGTTCTTATTTCAAGACCTGCGCCGCATTCGCTTCCGAAACGGTCGGCAAACCTCTTTTTCAGTTCAAGCGTAGCGGCTCTGGTATAGGTCACCGCCAGTATCTCAGAGGGGCTGATGCCACAGCAATTTATCATATATCCAAGCCTCGTTATAAGCACGGTCGTCTTTCCGCTGCCGGGTACGGCAAGCAGTAAAACCGCCCCCTGTACAGCCTTGACAGCGGTATTCTGCTGTTCGCTCATTTCAGCCATAAAGCTTTTTTCAAATTCGTTTTCGGTCATAGAAAGCCCTCCGTTTATACGGTTATTTTATCATAAATAATCTCCCCGTGCAACAATATAACGGATGGCGGGAAATGAAAAATGTGAAAATTTGCGAAAAAGGCTTTTCATAAAGCGGATTTTGTGGTATGATAAATATATATATACATTTTGAGGTGAGAAGATGAACGCACAGGAATTATCCGCCCTTATAAAACAGGCACAGACAGGCGATACGGAAGGTTACGCACAGCTTTACAGAGCCGTGTACAGACCTGTATATAAAATAGCGAGAATGGCAATGAAAAGCGAGGATGCCGCTGTAGAGGCGGTACGCCTGACAGTGCTTGACAGCTTTGCGGCACTGCCTGCGGCAAGGCTTACTTCTTCGCCGCAGTTCATAGAATGGCTCGTAAAAATACTCTGCACTAAGATAAGACACATCAACAAAACGGGCGGTGAGCTATGCACAAAGACAGATAGCGGCTCGGAGATAAGAAATGCACTCAACGATCTGCCCGATATTGAGCGTCTTGTACTCAGCGTCAGCACGGTGTGCGGATGCAGTGCTGAGAAAACCGCTAAACTGTGCGGCTATACCGAAGAAACGGTAGGGGTCTGCCTTACCAATGCAGAGGTAACATTGAAAGCACAACTGCTTTCGGGATCGAATATCTGACGGAGGAAGAAAATAGATGGTTAGTCTGGAACAAAAGATAAAAGAATACGTTTCTTCCGTAGAGATACCCGACAGAGTAAAACCGGAAGAAATAAGGAGATTGCTCGAGGATAACGGAGATATGACCGCAGGAGTATTTCTGCGTAAGCTAAAGGAGCTTAAAATAAGCGGTTCGGATTTTCTTGAGCTTTTAGGAAACAGCAAAATCGGCAATATGGAGTTCAGAAGAATAGAGGAAAACCCTCATCTGAAGTTCGATGAGCTTTTGCAGATACTGGATAATTCCGTTCTGAGCGGAGAAGATTACCGTATGATAATTGCGGTCGCCACTCAGCGTAAGGAGCTTGCAGAGCAGAGAAAGCGCCGTGAAGAAGAAACACTCCGCCGTATGACTGAGGAACTTACCGCAAAAAAGAACGTTCATAAAGAAGAAGAAACAGGAACAAATCAGAAAGATACAGCCGATATATCCGAAAATACACCCGAAGCAAACACACAGGAAGCACTCGACAGTGAGAAGATTTCTGCGGCTGAGGCACTTATTCTTCGTATGCAGAAAGAAATTGACAGCGAAGAAAATGTCGAAACTGTAGAAAATTCATCGAATTATACAGACAGTAATACAGATACGCCCGAATCCGAGCAGAAAAACGTTGAGGAAACTCCTGCCGCAGAAGTCGAAGCAGCCGAAGAAGATAATACGGAAAAGGAAAGCATTGCTACGCAGGAAGAAAGCACCCCGACCGATAACTCCGACCGCGACAGCAAAAGCGTTACTATGGAGTTCTGCATACCGGCACCGCCTGTCGCAGAAGCTAATCCTGCAGGCGAGGAAGCGGAAGATTTTGACGGCATAATATCCGATGATGAAAAGATAGGCAGTAACGCAAGGGAGATTGGCAGTGCCATAGGCGAGCTTATGGACAGCAATGCGGATTATGACGTATCTGACGATAAAGATGATTGCGTTGTCATAAAGCGCAGAAAGGGCTGCCTTATCACATCGTTTATAGGTGCGGCAGTGCTTGTCGCAGGAGGAATTACACTGAATCAGCTCAGAGCCTGCGGAATAATTCCCGACCTTACATATGATATTCCCGGAAAGGTCGAGCAGAACATAGACAGCTATGAAACGCTTCTGAATGAAGCCGCAGCCGCACGGGACAAGATTAGCTATCAGCTTCCCGACACCTTTGTGACGGTCGAAAAGAAGCCTGTCGCTCTGCCGAAAAACGTGTACGGCGATAATCTGGTCGCTACGGTAAAAGATACAGAGATATGCGGCGCTAAGGAAAAGGACGGCAAGCTCAGTGACAATTTCAGCTTTGAAACAGATCTTACAGATGCAGGAATAGTGAAGTGCGGAGAGTATTTTGCGGTTGTCGGCAGTAAGGACAACGCAACGGTTATCCGCACCTATGATGAAAGCGGAATGTTAAGCGGAAAAGCGACCGATGAATATATACTTTCGGGAGAACTTGTTGATTTATATACAAACGGTAATAAAGTTTGCGCTGTAACGAAAGACAGCTTTGATATTGATAAAGCCGAATCGGAGAAACCGGAAACGTTTGTTCCTGCATACACGCATAAAGGAACAACGCAGACTGTTGAATTTGAAAATATGGTGGTACCGTCTTATGTAAGCGGACTCAACTATTATACCGCAACAATGATAGCTCCTGCAGGAGATAATGAGGTTATGACGAAAAGCGTCATAGTCGGTGACATCGGCGGATGTTCGGCAAACTCTGACGGAATGTATGCGACCGACACGAGCAGGATAAACAATAAATATTACACACAGATCGCCTATGTAATGTTTGACGATCTGATGAGCAGTATGATAACCGGAGTATCCGATGTTGCTCTTAATCCCGCTCTGGTTATTGCGATGGATGATAACTTTGCGGCTTTCGGAGAAATATATTCCGGTGATGAACGTCATAATGTCATTATCACAACGAGCAAAACGCTCGGCAATATAAATTTCTGTGAAGGCATCGCAGACGGACAGCGAATAGCTTCGATAAGCGGTACGGGAAAAACCGTTACTGTAACATCATACGGCGATGAACCTATGCAGTACAGCGTGAATGCCGACAACGGCGAACAGGCGGAAAACACAGAAAACACCAACAGCGTGAAGCTGAGCGACAATGTGACAGCGCAGGTCACCGTAAAGGCTGACAAGGACGGAAACAGACAGGGCATACTGCTTGCCGTAGGCGGCGACAAGAAAGCGGAGGTCACCATCACCGCAGAAAGCAATACTTCGGGCGACTGGAACAGCTATCTTACAAGTCCCGTGTGCGACGATATTTCACAGCTTGCCTATTATGAAAAGGACGGAAAGATAACAATCGGAATACCCGTTATGTACTTTGACGGAATATCGCAGGTCAGCGTTTGCAAGTTCTACAGCTATGCCGACGGAAAGCTGTCCGAGCTTGGAAACATAACGCTGTATGATGAAAAGTACACCACGCTTTACTGCAATATAACCGGCGGCGACAAGCCGTATATACTTACGATGTGGGATAACCGTGTGATTACGGCAAGCATTGATAAGATAAAGGTAATATCGGATACCGTTTTCAAGACGGTTGAAAAGAAGGATACAGCAACCGACAGCAAAACGGAAAGCAAGCCCGAAAGCAATACCGAAAGCAAAACAGACAGCAAGCCTGACAGCACCGCTGACAGCAAGAGCGAATAAGGCGGTAATATTATGCACGAAAGGCTTCTGACAGCGGCGATAGAATATGACAAGGGCGACCCTAAAAGGATACAGCACTTTATAAAAGTACACAGCTTTGCAAGGCTTATCGGTAAGCAGGAGAAGCTGTCTGACGAAATGATGAAAGCTCTTGAAACGGCGGCGATACTTCACGATATAGGCATTCACGAGGGCGAACGGCTTTACGGCAGAAATGACGGCGAGATACAGCAAAAGCTCGGTCCGGTTATCGCAAAGGAAATTCTTGAGTCGGTCGGCGGATATGAGGATGTCGCAGAGCGTGTGACGCATCTTATCGCCCGCCACCACACATATACGGATATTGACGGCAAAGACCTGCAGATACTCATCGAGGCGGATTTCATAGTAAATCTGTACGAGGACAACGCAAGCGAAAATGCGGTCAGAAATGCGTATGAGAAAATATTTGTCACCGAAAGCGGAAAAAAGATACTGAAAGACAGCTTCGGGATATAAAACGGCGCCCTTATCGGCAGACACCGCAAAATACAGGCTTAAACATAACAAAAAGGCTGACGCATAATCACGTCAGCCTTTTCTGCATTTAATTTTATGTCGCTCAGTTCTTGCTCAGATATTCATCAATACTCTGAGCCGCCTGCTTACCTGCACCCATAGCGAGTATTACCGTAGCCGCACCTGTAACTGCGTCACCGCCGGCATAAACACCCTCACGGGTCGTCTGCATTGTGTCTTCGTTAACAACAAGACAACCTCTCTTGTTGGTGTCAAGACCGGGAGTTGTGCTTCTGATAAGGGGGTTGGGAGATGTACCGATTGACATGATGACCGTGTCAACGGGAAGCTCAAAGTTGCTTCCTTCCTTAGCGATAGGCTTACGTCTGCCGCTTGCGTCAGGCTCGCCAAGCTCCATCTCAATGCACTCCATAGCTCTTACTCTGCCGTTCTCATCACCGAGTATCTTGACAGGGTTGTTGAGGTTCTTGAAGATGATGCCCTCTTCCATAGCGTGATGTACTTCTTCCTTACGGGCAGGCATTTCTTCCATGCCTCTGCGGTATACAATGTATACATTTTCAGCACCAAGACGCTTTGCGCATCTTGCAGCGTCCATTGCAACGTTACCGCCGCCGACAACCGCTACCGACTTGCTCTTGATGATAGGCGTATCATAATCATCAAGATAAGCCTTCATAAGATTTGTTCTTGTGAGGTACTCGTTAGCTGAGTAAACACCGATGAGATCCTCGCCCTCGATACCCATGAATGAGGGAAGACCTGCACCCGAGCCGATGAAGATAGCCTTGTAGCCCATCTCAAACAGTTCGTCAACCGACAGAACACGGCCGATGACCATGTTTGTCTTTACTTCAACACCGAGATCCTGAAGGTTTTCTACTTCCTTCTTAACTATAGCCTTGGGAAGTCTGAATTCGGGGATACCGTAAACCAGAACGCCGCCTGCTGTATGGAATGCTTCAAATACTGTTACTTCGTAACCCTTCTTTGCAAGGTCGCCTGCACAGGTAAGACCTGAAGGGCCTGCACCTACAACTGCAACCTTCTTGCCGTTCGACTGGGGCTTAACAGCCTTTGCATCGCTGTGCTTCATGTGATAGTCTGCACAGAAACGCTCAAGACGTCCGATTGAAACGCTCTCGCCCTTGATACCTCTTACGCACTTGCCCTCGCACTGATTTTCCTGAGGACAAACACGGCCGCTGATTGCGGGGAGGCTGTTTGTGCTTGTGATTATCTCATACGCTTCTTCAAACTTGCCCTCTGCAACCTTCGCTACAAATTCGGGTATTCTTACGTTAACGGGGCAACCGCTTACGCAGGGCTTGTTCTTACAGTTAAGGCAACGTGATGCTTCTTCCATTGCCATTTCTTCTGTATATCCCATTGCAACTTCGAGGAAGTTCTTGTTTCTTACGTTAGGGTCCTGTTCGGGCATAGGAACCTTAGTTAATGACATATTAGGCATTTTCTTATCGTCCTTTCCTTACTGCTCAGCCTTGTAAAGTCTGCAGTGTTCTCTGTCGTGAGCTTCTTTTTCCTTGTATGTCGAGTTACGCTTCATCAGCTCGTCAAAGTTTACTAAATGACCGTCAAAGTCAGGGCCGTCAACACACGCAAACTTGATTTCTCCGCCGACATTTACACGGCAGCCGCCGCACATACCTGTACCGTCGATCATAATAGGATTGAGTGATACAAGCGTCTTAATGCCGTAAGGACGGGTAACCTCACAGACAAACTTCATCATAGGTACAGGACCTATCGCAACAACGAGATCGTACTTGTTGCCTGCGTCAATAAGGCTCTGGAGCTTGTTTGTAACAAAGCCCTTTTCGCCGTATGAACCGTCATCTGTCGTGATATAGAAGTTTGTGCTTGCCTTCTTGAATTCGTCCTCAAGGATAACTATATCCTTGTTTCTGAAGCCTGCGATAACATCAACATCAACACCCTCGTTGAATAACTGCTTTGCAGAAGGATAAGCGATAGCGTTACCTACGCCGCCGCCGATAACACATACCTTCTTTGCACCCTCGAAGTCTGTTGCCTTGCCGAGAGGGCCTACAAAGTCGAGCAGTGCATCGCCCTCCTTGAGCTGTGATAAAAGCATAGTAGTCTGACCTACTATCTGGAATATGATGGTAATAGTACCCTTTTCTCTGTCATAGTCAGAAATGGTAAGAGGTATTCTCTCGCCCTTTTCGTCAACACGCAGAATGATGAACTGACCTGCCAACGCCTTCTTCGCAATGAAGGGAGCGTCTACCTCCATCAGTACAACGTTTTCGTTGAGCTGACGTCTTTTGAGTATTTTATACATTGAAAAAACCTTTCCTTTCGTTATATATGGGAGCATCTGTAAAAATACAAACGCTTCAAATCGCCACACATAAGTATAGCAGATTGTCGGAAAAAATTCAAGCGTTTTCGATATTTATATATTGAATAGTGCCATTACTTAAAGTAATGATAAAAATCGACCCGTTACGGCAAAAACTCTTTAAATACCCGATTTTCTGCGGTTTGAGCAACCTTGCGGGCCGTAAGTCATATATCGACCTTTTTCTCGTTGACAAAAACTGCATTATGAGATATAATTATAATGTTATTGTAAAATTGGGTTAAATGTGTAAAGACTGAAAATGCCTTTATTCAAATCCGGGAGGCTTAATGAAAAAGAAAAAATCGAATAAGCTGAATCTTATTATTTGCGCAATTGCATTCGTATTCATGATCTTCTATGTGTATTTTGTGGACGGATTTGATAATCTTGTCAATTCGATTCAGAAGATAAATGTCGGATTCCTGTTCATAGCAATGGGCCTTATGATAGTATACTGGCTGCTGGAGGCGCTCGGCGTTCATGCGGCGCTGAGGGCTACATACCCTAAGGCGAAGTTCAGCAGAACATTTATGACGACCCTGCTCGGTCAGTATTTCAACTGTATCACTCCGTCGTCAACGGGCGGTCAGCCTATGCAGGTGTATTACTTCACGAAGTTCGGCGTTCCTATGTCACACGCAATGACATCTCTGCTGAGCAAATTCATAATGTATCAGTTTGTGCTGACAGGCTATTCCGCCGTGGTGCTTATAGCCCGTTTCAATAATTTCTCTACCGACTACGCACCGCTTATGGCGCTCGTAATTCTTGGATTTATCATAAATACTATCGTAATAATACTGCTTTTTATGCTGGCGTTTTTCAAGAAGCCCGTAAAGAAGATGGCTGTATGGGCTGTAAAACTTCTTGCAAAGATACACATTTTCAAGTTCCGCTTTATAAAGAGCGAGGAAGACAAGATAAAGAAAATCAAGTCCGTAGAGGAAATTGTAGACGAATATCATGATAATTTCGTGTTCATCAAGAAAAAACCGTGGCTTATCATAAGACTTATCATTTATAATGTAATTCAGCTCACGGCTTACTTCTCAATCTCGTATGTAATTTATCTCGGCTTCGGACTTTCGGGTACGGATTATCTGACGATTATTTCCTGTCAGGCATTCGTTCTGATGATTTCCGGTTTTATGCCACTGCCGGGTGCGCTTGGTGCGGCGGAGGGAAGCTATACGCTGTTCTTCAGCAATATATTCATCGGCTCGGACGGCACAAAATATGTCGGTATCTCAACATTTATATGGAGATTCTTAACGTTCTATCTTCCGATAATCGCAGGACTTATTCTGTCAACCTTTGTCGGAAAGTTTATGAACGTCGAAGCCCCCGACAAGTCGACAATCAAGCTTACCGAAGAAGAGCTTAAAGGCGACCCGATAGACTGATTGCTTAAAATTTACAAAATATTCTTACGGCAGAGGGTGTATGCTTTCTGCCGTTTGCTGTATCTGGGGCGCAAAGTAAAACAAGCCGAAAACGGCTCTGCGAAGCCAACGCAACCGCAAATTTACATGAAAATATTCAAAAGCAACATGAAGTTTATAGACCTTGCACGCCGATTATGCTAATATGACGACAGACAGAAAAGCTGTCGGAAAGGATATGTATATATGAGCTTAGGAACAAATATTCAGTTTTACAGAAAGCAAAAAAATATGACGCAGGAGGATTTGGCAGAGTTTATGAACGTGTCACGTCAGACTGTGTCAAAGTGGGAATCTGACACTGCGTTTCCCGAAACTGATAAGCTTATCACGCTGAGCGATTACTTTGGCTGCACGCTTGACGAACTGATTAAGGGCAGTGCAGAAGAAAACTTTACGGAAGATGCCGCAGGATATGATAAGGAAATGAACAGCTTTACAAGGGCTATCTGTCTTGGTACAGCAACTGTGCTTGCAGGTGTTACCACACTGCTTTTTACGGTAGTTCTGGGACTTGATGAAACCATAGCTGCGGCGATATTCATGCTGTTTGTGACAGTTGGCACGGCGATATTTATAGTAAGCGGCATACGACACGACAACTATGTCAAGGAAAATCCCAATATCAAGCCGTTTTACAGCGTAGAGCAGATAAAGGCATTCAGAAATAAATTCCCCGCTGTTATCGCCGGCGGTACGGTGCTTGTACTGTTCGGCGTAATTGCATTGATGGTAATGCAGAGCTTTGTCGACAAGGTTGTACCTGATGTTATGACCGAGGAAAGCTTTGATGCGCTGTGCGCGGCGGTTCTGCTTTTATGTGTTACCGTTGCCGCGCCTATGTTTATATACGGCGGTATGCAGTATGCAAAGTATGATATTGAAGAGTACAACAAGGAAAATAACCCCGACAAGCCGTTCGCGGACAGACTTATGTCGGCTATATCCGGGGGTATAATGCTTGCGGCGACTATTGTGCTTTTTATAATGGGATTTTGTTTTGATAACTGGGAATTGTGCTGGATAGGTTATCCGATAGGCGGTGTTCTTATAGGGATTGTAAACTGTATATTCGGCGCTGTAAAAAAATAAGCAGATACTTGCATAATTTTTGTGAATATGGTACAATTAAAGAGCGATAACTGTTACAGTTCTTACAGCAACAGCTATCGTAATAAATAATTTGAGGAATTTTCGCCGTGAACCCTTTATTGATTGTACTGTATGTTTTACTCGGACTTCTTGCGGTATACGCCGTACTGTTTCTTATTGCGGTACTCCGTGCCGTATTTATGAAGAAAGAATTTGCGGACGATAAGCCGTTCGATCCGTATAAGGACGGTATCGACTGCGACACCCACGCAGAGCATCTGTCAAAGATTATACAAGTACCTACCGTAAGTATCCGTGGCAGAAACGACAACACCGAGATTTATAAATTCCACGACCTGCTCGAACAGCAGTACCCGAATATCCACAGGGTATGCGAGCGTGTCGATATTGACGGAGCGTTGCTGTTTATATGGAGAGGCAAGGATAAGAACCGCAACCCGATATGCCTTATGTCGCATCAGGACGTTGTTCCTGCCGACAGCGAAAAGTGGAAGTATGACGCTTTTTCGGGCAAGATAGCCGATGGTAAGATCTGGGGCAGAGGTACGGTCGATACTAAGGGCGCATTATGCGCCATACTCGAAAGCATAGAGGAGCTTATAAAAGAGGGCTTCACCCCCGTGTGCGATGTCTATGTCGGAAGCTCCAACAATGAGGAAATAACCGGCGACGGCGCAGTAAAAACGGTTGAATATCTTTATGAAAAGGGTATACATTTCGATTTGGTTATGGACGAGGGCGGCTCTGTAATGTCATACGAGGACAGTGTCAAGGGCAGAATGGTAGCCCACAACGCAATGATAGGCATACTCGAAAAGGGCAGAGCCAACATAAAGTTCACCGCAAGGAGCAGAGGCGGCCACGCAAGCGTTCCGTTCAACAATAACCCGTTTGCAAAGCTGTCAAAGCTGATGTATATAATCGAACACAGAAACCCGTTCAAGAAAAGGATAACCCACCCTGCAAGAGTGCAGTATCACGCTATGGCACCGTATATGCACCACTTCAGACACCGCCTGCTGTACGGAAATCTGTGGCTTTTCGCCCCGATAGCACCGTACATAATGCACAGGATAGGCGGCCCTGCGGGAGCGGTCGTAAAGACCACCTGCATTTTCACTATGGCAGAGGGAAGCAAGGGTGCAAACGTGATTCCCGAAAAGGCAAGCGTTACCGCAAACTGTCGCTTTATGGTGCATGAGCCTTTACCTCAGTCGTATAAAAAGCTCGGAAAGCTGTGCCACAAGCTTGGCATTTCTATGGAAATGCTGGCAGGCTTTGATGTTCCGCCCGTTGCGGATATGAACTGCTATGCGTATAAGTATGTCAACAAGAGAATAAAGGAAACCTTCGGCGATATACCGAGAATACCTTATATAATGCTTGCAGGCACCGACTCACGTCACTATACGAAGATATGCGACTGCGTACTGAGATTCGTTCCGCTTATGATGACGGGCGCACAGCTTAACAGCGCACACGCAATTAACGAAAACCTCAGCGTAGAATCGCTTGAACGAGGAATAGTTTTCTATCACGATTTCATAAAAAATTACGGCTCAGAGTTGTAATGCGGACATAACCGTGTCCAAAATCTCTGAAAGATAAAATAAAATGATTTTATTAAAGCTGTACTGTAAAATTTATTGCTGACATCGCCGAAAACACTTTCCGTACTGACAAGGTGTTAATATTTTCGTGAGTATACCGGTACAACTGCACTGACATTGACTCTTCAAAAAACGCTACTAACCTAAGATATATGTACTAATATGCGGACGTGTAGCGTTAAGCGTCCCTGCATTGACAGGATATACAATGTTCAGGTAGTTTTACGAGTTTCGCCAACACCCCAGCGGGGTAAG